>Ga0208425_1000158_pt1 | contig 24620 bp, 49 predicted proteins | sample DEB08_DNA_4_FD_185496 | JGI IMG/M metagenome (GOLD analysis project Ga0208425, IMG submission 185496) | Aqueous microbial communities from the Delaware River and Bay under freshwater to marine salinity gradient to study organic matter... | ecosystem: Environmental > Aquatic > Marine > Coastal ...
TCTGCACCAGATCTTAAAGACTTAACAAAGAAATCTGAAAACTGTTGATCTTGTTGATCTAATAATCTTGGTCTTTCAACTGTGTTATAAACTTTTTCTTTTACAGCTGCTTTTTTTCTTTCGTATTGTGCTTCTTGATAAGCAACACTTGCATTGTATTTACCGATTGCTTTTGCTGATTGTGCTGCTGCTAAATTACCTATGAAACTCATATATCTTTGCCATCCTATAATAATTAGTTTTGTCTGGACCATACATGGTCATCAGACCTTCATTTTTTAAACCAAGCCATTCGGCAAACCGAACACCAGTTATAAATTCTTCTTTGACTGCTGTTTGCAATCTCCAAACTTCGTTGTTCTTACAAAGTAAATCTAATCTTCTCTTGACCGCAGAAGCTGCTTTGATTTTGTAATTATGAACTCCTTTACTTGCAATAACCCAACCTTCAGCAACTCCATCCCATAAAGGAATAATGCCGCCAGCCAAGATAGGATTATTGTCAGCCAATAAAGTGAATGAAAGACCAAACACTTTAGTATCAATTCTAGTCTCTGTATAACTCGCATCAATATCCATTAATTTATGGTTTAATCCAAACTCAACCATCTCATCACCATGATGTTTTTCGTAAGGAATTATTTTAAAATTAGCCATCCGATGTAACTAAAGTTGGATAGATTGCTAATACTGAACAAGGCAGAGGCTGATCTTGTTTAATAAATATAAAGCCATCCGAATTATAGTCATCGTTAAATTCAATTTCTTTATCTCCAGCAAGTAATGTATCAACTGGATTACTTAATAAAGATGAAGTTGTTCTAAAAGGTATTGTCTCAAGATTATCTAATGCTGGTCCAACTTTTACACCAACTGTTTCAAATAATCTTAAAACTACTTTTGAAATTCTTTTTGTTTTACCTTGAGATGTACCTTCAGCAGCTCCACCTTCAATTCTCATTGTTTGTAAAATGCTATCGTAAGATAATCCAACGCATGCTTTAGTACATGCTCTATCTAAAGTTATTGAACCAGAGCTAACTGTTTTGTCTGCATGAGTTGCACCATCTGCAAGTACGGAAACTGTTTGACCTTCTAAATGTGTTAACCCAGATAATGTTGAAGTAGATCCTCCAGAGTAGGAGAGGTGGCTATCTAAAAATTTAAAATCAGTAGCATCAGTTTCATCAAAATCAAAATCAGAAAAACATTCTACATATCTTTTAGTTGCACCATTAATTGTTCGTTTAACAATAACCCAAACTTCATCTTCTGTAAGTGTTCCAGAAATACTTGCAACACTTTCACAAACTGCATTACCACTTCCAAATACTCCACCGAATATATGTCTTGACCAGGCAACCACATTTTCTGCTCTTTGATAAGTTAGACAAGCTAAAACTCCATCATCTCTAACACACCAAATATTACTATTAGGTTCTTGTTGATATGACATTTCAGTTATTCCAGAATTTGTAACTGTCTCGTTAAGAATAGTTAAGTCTGGAGCTTGATAACCATCACTATCAAAGTTGTATTGTAATTCTCTAATTTTTCTTTTTGCTTTTTGTAAAAACAAGATTGCATTACCAGCTGGAATAGCATCCACATTAGCTGATCCAAAAGAACTCTGTCTTTTAATTGTAATGTTAGTTGGAGTAATACTCGCATCCGTTCCATCCGCACTAACTGTAAATTCTCCACCAGTTGTGCCAACCACTAAAGTTCTTACAGCTTTCATGTATCTAATGGCATTAACTTGATTAGATGCAATCGTATAAACCATAGCATCCGCAGCATTAGTGCCAGCTGTCATATTTTCATAATCTCCAGCTTTAGAGAAAAATAAAGTTTGTGGCTCATCAGAAGTTCCAGCAAAAACTAATCTTTGTTCAAAGAATGATACGCAAGAAGGATGTCCAGTTGTGTCAGAAAAAGCTCCAAGCTTCCAATCTGTTTTGGCATCGGTATTAGCAAAAGCTGTTGTAATTGTAACCACAACAACTGTCGTATTTGTTCGGCTAGTAATTTTAGCTTTACCAGAATTAAAAGATATTATTCTTCCAACATCAGTTGCTTGAAATCCAGCTCCGCCATTTATTCCAGTAACAGCAGAAGCAGTTATATTTACTCCAGTTCCAACTCCAGCAGAGCCTGGTGTTAAAGTAGTCGCTGTAGTATTTTCAGCTAAATATGGTCCATCAGTAAAATCAACTTCAGTTAATGACCAAGAAGTATGTGCTGTTCTCGAAAGCTTCATCACTTGATGATTAGGATGAGTTAGGTACATGACATCAGCACTTTGTGCAAATTTTATGTCAAACAATTCTGCTGTAAGATAAGGAGAAGATATTTCGTAAGCTGATCCGCTATCTAATATTTGTCCTTTGTCTTTATAAAATCTAATATAAGTATTTCCAAATTCTAAAATATAAGTTTGAGTTGTTGAAAATTCAAAAGGTATTAATCTTGTTTTAGCAGCAGAAGATTTTACTTCTGCAATAAATTGAGTTCCAACTCTTCTAGTAGCAGCTCCTTGAGCATGTACTAAAAAGTTTTCTAAAGTTTTTGCTCCAGAACTATACTTTTCAAAATCTGTTCTACCATCCATTTTAGGAGAAAACTCTCCAGATACAAATGATGTTAATGCTAATGTCGTTCTTGGCATATCTTTTTAAAAATTTCTTGTTGGCTTAATCCTTGTTCCTCTTTTTTACATTTGGAAGTTGGATCAATTTCATGTTCGTTAATAATTTCTACTAATGCGTATCGATAAACTTTAGTGTCATCTCCCCATTGAAAATGAAGAAGTGATTTAGGTTCGGAATATTTTTCTAATAATCTTGGATCAAAAGCCGATTTGGTCATTATAATCTAGCATCTGTAAATTCAGAGCTTTCGATAGTTCCTAATGAGTTTTCAGTTGCATCAATAAATCTTGCTTCTCTTAATCTTTCATCTGCTCTAACCATATATTTGTCAGCTAGTGTTGCGTTGTTTGTTACAGCATAAGCTAAATCAGCAGCAAGTTGATGAGATATACTTTCTTGTAAATAGGTATCGTAATTATTTGGATCAGTATCTAATGCTATATAGATTAAAAAAATTGTTCCTTCATCAGTTACAATATTTCTACCTTCTAATTTATAATCAATAGCTGATGCAATACTATCTGTAGTACCATTATGAACTTTTAAAACTCTTAAACAATCAGAAGGAAGAGCATAAGCATTAGAATATTCCACTACTGGAGCTGTACTGTTTTGAGCTAATTGAACTCTTTTATGTAAGCAATTCCAGGCATGAGATCTAAACACTCTATTTCTTACTGGTTCATATCTTTGATTACAAAGTCTTGCGTTTTTACTATCATCAGTCAAAGCTGAAATTGTTGATGCTCCTAATAAATTAAGAGCTGAATTACACATATCTACTACACTGGCCATTATACTTTTTCTCCTACTTTTTTACATTCAAATTTGACTACAATTCTTTCTTCCTCAATATAATCTTTTTCAAAATCTTCTATTTTTTTTAAATTAATAAATGTGTCATGAGCCACTCGATAACCCATAGCAACACAATCAAAATGATTATCAAACTGATAGGCAGAAATAGAATTTGTTGGACATTGCCCAGTTGTTAAACTGCACATATATAAAACAATAATATATTTCATGTTAACATTTCCATCTTCTTCTTGCTTGTCTGATCCTTGAGTTTGGATTATTTCTAGTTTTTGCAGAAGATCTTTTCAGTTGTCCTAAAGATCTTGCACAATATGATTTTCTTCTTTTAGCAGCCTTTGATCCTTTTTTAACTTTACCAGTAACTGCTGTTTTTAATTTTGATCCTGGATTAGCTCTTCTATAAGCTTTTACTCCAGCCTTTGTCATTCCAGCACCTTTTTTAGTAGGTCTGTAATTTCTTTTATTTCTTTTGATTGCTCTTGCCATTTGACTAATGCCTGGCGGATTTCTCCGCCAAGCAAAATGATTATTGACTACTCAACTGTGTACATAACCCAACAATGAATAGAGCCACTTATAGTTGCTCCACCAGTTGTGATTACAATATCAGTTTCCGCAGTTGTTCTGTAACCCAGACCAGTCATCGCAGTATTAGCAGCAGTAGAGCCACCTAACATTGATTGTGTTTGACCAGCAGCATTCCATGTACCAACAGCAGCTAAATATCTGTCATCGTCTCCGCTGTCTCCAACTTTTAAAGTTGAAGATCCGCCTAAAGCATCACACTTTAGAACAACATCCATTATAGTTGCGTTAGTTGGTATTCTACCAATCGTTATGTCTGATCCAGATGCAAGACTTGAAGCTTCATAACTATCGTATGAAACTCTCATCTTTCCACCAAGAACTTCGCTGTCCACTTTTACAATAGGATCAGCAGTTATATTTGTGTAATTTACACCTTTAACACTTGCCATGATATATATCTCCTATTGATTAAGCTTCATGAGCTTGGATTGTTACAACTTTTTCTTCTTCCATTCTTGTTGCACCGATTGACTGGCAAACATAAACTTGATGAGCATAACCTTTGTCAGATCTCTCATCAATTCTAGTCATTAAGTCTTGACCGATAGCCATCTTACAGCCATCCATTGCCCAAACTAGGCAAAGTCTTTTAGATGATGCAAGAGCAAGTCTGTTAGACACGATAAAGTTGAAGCCTAGGAATGAATTAACTTCTCCATTCGCTAAAGCTTTTACAGAGTTGAAATCACTAGAAGTAACTTCAGTTGTTCCTAACAAATCAGTAATTTGTCTTGGACCAACTGCAATGTATCTAGTAATTGAAGGATCAACAGATGCAGCATCAAGTTTTTCTTTAGCAGTTCTTAACTTTGCAATTGTTAAACCATCAGTACCACTTTCAGTTATCTTTTGACCAGACGGAAGAGCAGTAGATGTAGATCCAGTCTCTCCAGTGAATGCTGTTCCAGATAACGCAGCGATGATTTCATCATCTTGTGCTCTACCAAGTGCATACGCAGCAGCTGTGGCATAGCTAGATGTTGGGTCAATCAGAGTCCGTATTTTGTCTTGATTATCGATCAAGTCAGCGTACTCATAATCAACTAGACTTACTCTACGTCTTGCATGTGGTGTATCCATCTGTGGAGTGTCAGCATGTCTTGTAGTTCTTTTAACTGCAAGAGCACTTCCAACTTGGTCAAAAAACGCATTTTTGCCAGTCACAGTTTCAACATCAACAGCAGATCTCAATAGAGAGCCTTTTTGTTGTGATAGCATTTGTACATTGTTTGAATACTGTTGTACAAAAGCTGTAGTAATTTGATTAGACATATTTTCTAATCTCCTTATGTTGTTATGGTTGATTTAATCGACTTGATTATCTTCAAGATGAAGGTCGCATCTGTGAATTTTAAGACTTCACTTTGTCTTTTTTCTTGGCGGTCTTTTCAGATTGTCGCTTTGAATTTTGCATAACCCAGGCAAAATAAGTATCAGCTTTAGGCAGAGGATCTTTACGTTCAAACTCTGGACCAAATTCAGTTGCTAGTCTTAAACACTCAAGTCTAACTTCTGTTTCTGTTATTATTTCGCCTGGCTCAAATTTTTCATTAGCCATTTAACATCTCTCTTAACTTCAAGACTTCTTGAACTGCTTTTTGATGATTTGGATGTGTCTTATTCCAATATGCAGATCCTTCTTGAGTTAGTTCGTTAATTTCTTTTTCGATGTCTTTAGCTGTCATATAATCAGATCCATCGCCTTTGATGATTTCATCTTCAGATAATTTGTCAGCTAGTTCAGAAAAAGCTTTTATGACTTTAATATTGTCTCCAAGTCTTGAACCATCTTTAAGATAAGTATTTTCTAAAAAATCTGATCCTAAAGAATTAACTGCAAGCTTTTTAGCCTGGTCAAGTCTTTTTGCAAATTGAGGTCCAAACTCTTCTTTTAGTTTAGTCTCTGTTTGTAATTGTGCTTGAGCAGCAGCTTCTTCTTGAGATGCAGCATTATTAGTATTCATCTCATTATAAAACTTAATTAAGCCTTCAGCTTGTTTAGGAAGTAATCCTAATTGATGTGCAGCTTTATTAAATTCTTTAACTTGCGTTTGATCCAGTTCTTGATCTTTGATGTTATATTTATAATCATCTGGATTTTGTGGTGCACCCAGTCTTTTAAATACCTCATTCCAATCCTCGTCTGTTGCATGTTTATTTGGAACTGGAATTTTATCAGCTCCAACTAACTTTTGTGCATGGAGATAACTTTTTACGAAATCTTCCATATTGTTAAAATTGTCCAAAGCTTTTTCTTCTTTGAAACTTTCAGGAATTAAATCTTTAAAATTTGTTTCCTGGTTCTCTACAACTTCAGTTGTTGCAGTATTATTCTGAACAACTTCTGTCGATTGTTCAGATTGCTCTTGAGGAGCAGTTGTCTGATTTTCCATATATACCTATTGGTTATTTTGATTTTAAAATTGCTTTAATAAAAAGAAGCATTGATCTTTGTCCTTCTAAAAAAGCGGTCTCATGACTGTTATCTTTTGAGAAAGTAGTCGTACTCTCATGACATCTTATAGAGATGTCCTCTAAAACTCTTTTGCCTTGATCTGATCCAAAAACAGTTTTGTAATCTTCTCGAAGCTGTTTAACTTTTTTTTCTATTTCTTTATTGTGATCCATCTTGAACTACTTTTGCCATTGGAGCTGCATTCTTCGCCATTTGTGTTTCAGCCATTTGTTGTTGCATTTCCATTTGTTGTGCTTCTTGTTCGGCTCTTTCAGTTCTAATTTGTTCTACTTCAGCATCTGATTTAATAACTCTCGCTGGTAATCCTAAAATATCAATAATGTTTTTTACCAATCCATTCTCATCAATGTAATCCATAACTGGCATTGTTTGAGCAAGTGATCCAAATATTTCTAATCCTCTCATTAATGACTGAAGCTCTTGTCCTCTTTGTGCTAATGCCATTGGAGATACAAATTCTATTTTTAATTCTTGTTGTTGAAGAATATCTGGAGATTGTAAAAACAATCCATTTCTTAAAAGAATATTAAATACTCTTGTTATTAATGGAGATAATAATTCAGATTGCAATCTACCTAATACTGGACCAAGTATTCTCATTTTCTCTTCTTGTCTTTGTAATACTTCAGTCGCTGTCATGTTTCTGTTTTCAGTTACAACTAACTGATCGATATGAAACATTTTATTGATAGCATCTCTTCTTTGATTTTCGTTATTAATAGTAATTGAAGTATTAGCATTAATATTTAACGGCTCAATTCTATCTCTTGATCCAGATCTATAATAATTAATAGAACCTGGAGACATTCTAATAGGAGCCAACATTCCGTCATCTGGAATGAGTAGAGGAGGATCAATTTGTTTGGCAGCAGCTTTTAAACTATTTTCTACCATCTTGTTCAGCACCTTTACATCTGGCAGTGCATTCATTCCAGGAGATCTTCCATACTGTTCAGTAGAAGCTTTTAAGTATCTTGGAATGACATATGGATTTTCTTTAAAACCACCTAATGAAATTATATGACCAGTTCCATATTCAAAATAAATACTTTGAAATGGCATATTCTTTTTATCTTTTTTATTAGGATCAAAGTCTATTCTTGGTCTAACAACATGAACTAAATCTATATCATCAAATGGATTTTTATTTGCTGTGTTTTGAACTTCTCTTGATACATTCTCAAATCCAAATTTAGATACAGCAGCTTGAGCTGGCATCTTAAATCTTCTGTACAATGTATCGACAAAACCTTTTTTATTTTCTTGGATATAAACTTCTTTAATGTGTCTTGCAGAAAAATTTAAAACATCTTCTTGATCTTCTTCAATCATTAAACATGATGTGCCAAATGCAATTAAATCATGATAGCATTCAAATATTTCTTGTTGAAAGTTTGATTTAGATATTACATCGTACATTCTTTGTGTAGCATCTTCTAACCATTCTTTCGCTTCATCACTCTCATTTAATTGTGTTTCTTTAAATCTTAATGAGAACCATCTATTAGCTGATGAAGTCAACATACCATGCAGAGACGCAGCCAAAAGTTCCAGAGCATGTATAGCCGTTGCATCAAATATTTGTGTATGTCGTTTATCGCCTCTTGCTCGTTCTTTTGTGATCTCTGCTTTTCTAGGTAACATCAAATCTGATACTTCTTGCCAATGGCTTTCCCAGTTTGATCTTTTTTCCATTAACCTAGATAGGTTGTCTTTGAGCTGTTTAGCCAAAGTTTTAAATTCTTGTGATTGCATCTATTTTTTTCTTTTTCTTTTAGCTTTATTTTTTTTGCTATTTGGAAAACCAGCTTTCATATTCTTGTAAGCTTTAGCTGATATAGTTGATTTCTTCTTTGATCTGGAAGTTCCAGCCTTGCGTCTCTTATTAATATTCCTGTAAAGGCTCATAATTATCCTCCTAATAAAGTTTTTTTGTCTAATGTTGGAACTGATGTATCTCCAGTAACTGAAGTTAAAACTGTTTTAGTTTTTCTACCTCTTTTTCTTTTAATAAGATTTTCATCATCGTTCATTTCAATAGATGTTGGAGCCGTCTTATCAGCTGTAATTAAATCTGATTTTACTTCTGTATTATCCATTTGAGCTTCTACTTTTGGTTGCTCAACTGCTTTTGGTTTTATTGCTTGTTGTATTATTCTTGCTGGTCCGCCCATATTACTTACCGAATGTTAAAGTTGATTTAGTTTCTTTTGTGTCTTTAGTTTTAGATTTCTCTACTTCGTTCTCATAAGTAATATCTTCTAAAATTAAAACTTCTGGGAGTGCTATCTCTTCTTCTATTGACTTCTTTTTCTTTTGAAAAAATTTAGTTATTGTTGAGAACATCTATCCACCTAATAAAGTTTTCTTTTGAATATTTGCATCTTCAATTTCATTTAATCCGCTACCAGTTAAGATAGTAGATCTTCTGCCTTTTCTTTTTCTTTCAGCTTCTAACATCTCTGCTTTAGCAGCAGCATCTCTTTCCTCATCTTCATAGCTTGGAACATCAGCTGGGTCTGGCATAACGATTGGTGGTGGAGCTGGAATTTTTGGTTTAAATATTGATCCCATATTAAAGTACCTTGTAATTTGTATCAGCAACTTGCTGTCGTTTGTTTTGGTTAAATTTATTTTCTGTTATTCCAGTTGCTAAAGTTCTTAACGCATCACAAGCATGAGAACTCCAATCATGGACTGGTTTAATTTTGTAAGTTCTTTCTTTGTCAGAAAACTTACGATGGTAATGCCTTAAAGCATTTATTAATTTTGTGCAGTTATCGACATCTATTAGACATCTTGGCAACAACATCTTTACAGCATGTATGCCATCTTCGATTGCCATCCTGGGAGCCACTTTAAAACGCAATCCCATTTGATAAGCAACTTCTCTTCTGGTTTTACCAGAGCCAAATTCTGTTTGTTCTAAATCATGCGGTCCATAGTTTTGACCGATTATATAATCTTTTTCTTTTATAACAGTTGCATAGTGAGGCAGAGGCTCATTATTGTTTTCGTAAAAATCAACAATATGGATCATATGTCCAATCTGCTGAAAAAATATTAAACTTGTTGCATCGTTAAAGCCAAGATCCCAGGCCACGTTGACTGGGTAGCTTGGATCTACTGGCACTCTTGTTATTTGTTTTTTGTCCTCCAAGTCAGCAATAATATCTCCGTAGATAGAACCTTGTATATTGCCGATAAAAGAACATTCAAATTCTTGTTCGTATTTCTGTGGACCCATCACAGCTAAAGCTGCTGCTAACTCATCCTGGTCAACAATCTTTGTATCTGATGCTTTTGCTACATGCAGAAACCAATTCGGATTACCTTGAGCCTTTTGATAATAATCATAAAACAGATTTGCCATTCCTTTTGGTGTTCCAACCAAAATCATAAAACCTTTACGATCAGACAAAGCTGGAGTAATAACTTCGTTAATCAGCTCTGAATTAATTTGTGCAGTCTCATCAATAATACATCCATCTAAATATATTCCTCTCAAGCTATCTGGATTTTCAGATGACAACAGAGTAATCCTAGCACCATTAATAAAATCAGCTCTTAACTCTGTTTGGTTATATTTCATACCTGGTATATTTTTTGTAAAATGTACTAGGTAGTCGTAAGCTATCTTCTTGGCCTGGCTATAAGTCGGAGCTATATAGGCATACCTTGGCTGATGATTTTTACTTGTCATTGCTGCTTTAATCAGATGATTAATGCACATAACAGTTTTGCCAAATCTTCTATGACAACAGAGTAGGCTATATCTAAATTTTTCTATTTGTTCATGTATATAAGCTTGTTGTTTTCTCGGTGTATAAGGTATTGTTATTTTCATTTATATTTTTATTAATAAAATCTGCATAATCTGGATCTATTTCACATCCAAAATAATCAAGACCAAATTCTTTAGCTGTTAATAAAGTAGTTCCAGTTCCAGCAAATGGATCAAAAACCAATCCATTTTTTAAGCCAGATACTTTTATACATTTACTTACAAGCTCTTTTGGAAAGATTGCTGGATGAAGTTTTTCTCCAGTTAATTCTTTTGTAATTTGTTTTGTAGCTTTACTCTTATAAGTTATATGCCAGCAAGTAGTTGTTGGTCGCCAATTTTTGCCAGACCTTTTTTCATTTCTAGCAGCATTGTTATAATCTGTATTATAAGGAACTCCACTAGCCTCCAGGTCAATTTCGGTATTACCATCATTAGTAAAATGAAAGAGATGTTCCCAACCATTTTGTAAATATCTTTTGCTTGATGTTGGAGTAGAATAGCCTCTTACATATCCATCTATTTCAACAGCTTTACACCAAATAATATTATTTTGTAATTTCCAGTTTATTCCTTCAGCTATTTTATAAGCTGCATAAGGATCATTTTTAGTAGATGATAAATTTAAAAACAAATGACCATTTGACTTTAAACATCTACAAACTTCATTAAATACTTCTATTAGCCAATCTATATAATTATCTTTGTTATCAGAATAACAATTATAATTTCTGCCAATATTATATGGTGGAGAAGTTATAACTAAATCAAAAGTTGGTTCTTTTATTGTTTTTAAATACTCTAAACAATCACCAGTATATAAACTCATTAATGAAAAGTTGGAACCTTATCAGTGTGCCAATACCTCATTTTAATTTTAGCAAATACAAAATCCGCAAATTCTAAAATATCTTTTTGTTCTTCAAAGCCATCAAAGCTAATAACCAGTTCGTTATTGTATGTTGTAAAGCTGTATGCAGATATATTCTTGTATTTATTCTTAATCTTTTTGTTCATGTGTTTGTGTCTGTGTTGGACCGATGATTATATGTATTAAATACGCAGTACCATTTTTGTGGTGTGGTCTATTTCTGCGGAAACTAAAAAGCTTTTCCAGGAAATAACATTAATAATTGATGGACAGTCAACATATCTAGCTAGCAATCACTTAATAAATTTAAGTAGTGGTGCAGTATCGGTGCAAACTGCCTAACCTCATGACGCGAAAGGCAACTTTACTTGTCCTTTATAATACCGACCTCTACATCATCTGGAGTTACATCAACAACATCCTTGTCATTAGTATTCCACTTGATCTCAATCGTTGTATCAGTCTTAACTTCTTGTCTATCTCCATAAACTGGAATTAGTTTAGAAGCTAACCACTTGGCTAATCCTACCTTCTCACGAACAATCATTATGTTGCGATTGTCTGCATGTTCCAACTCATCCATTGCATTCTCAATATAAGTTTGAGCACCGATGCGTCTTGCTTCATTTATCTTTTCAAGGAATGATTTGTTATTTGTAATCTCTTTGTAAATTCTGGTTAAGCTTGGCATATCCTTTTGTCTTGCAAGTCTAGCAAGAGGAATGCCATTCATTAATTCTGTGCAAATTTTAGTCGTTAATTTGTCGTTTATTACTAGCTCTTTGGTCATTATATTTAATAATATTATTGGCAGATCTTGCTTTGCCTTCTTTAGTTTTAGGACCAGTAGAATAACCACCATGCACTTTGCATCGTATTCTACCATTCTTCATTAATATGCCTGGAGCTCTGCAAGGTCTCTTACCTTGTTTAGTTAATGTTTCGCAAGGCAGTTTAAATTTCATTGTAACTAATATCTGTATGAAAAAAAAAAGAGAAAAAAAAATAGTTCCAACAGCTAATCTTATTCTGTTTGAAAACAGTTCTTATTATTTTACAGCTCATAGATAAGTTTTCAACTATGATGTTTTAATATTTTGTCTTATGTGATTTATTTTATAAAAATATCTTGAGGATAAGTTAATTAACTAAACTTTTTGACTAGTATGTCAACACTTTGTGCAATAACTTTATTTGATAGTTTATCTAATACTCTATCATACATTCGCTTAACACTAGTTCTATGGATACCAAAATACTTTCCAATGACAGTCCATTTGTTTCTGTTAGCTCTCATCCAGGAGATCTTACGCATCAACACTGGATCTTCATCTATATCTGTATCAATCATCAATAGCAGATCTATTGCTGTATCATAATTTTGCATTTGTTTTGGAGTGCCTCTTAATTTTAATTTAGGCTCTGCATGATAACCCCAGTCTTTTTTGTCATAATAAGTCTCAAGCATTTGATACATACTTGGACATCTTTTGTTATTTGGTTTTCTTATAAACCTTTCTGCAACAGCAGCATCTGCAAGAATATTAATTATGTTAGTTCTTACAAAAAGATACTGTTTAATTTCATGGTCTATTTTTGATGACATTTTTTAATACCCATGGATACATTAATTGACTTGGTTTAATTTTTTTTAGTTCTTCTGTTGGCAAATCTTCTAGCTTGTCCAGGAGCTCATACTGGTCCAATGTTGGATAAATGTATTCTCTAACTATATTTTGTTGTGCTTCCTGGATCTGTTTAAAATGACCATTTAAAGTTCTAAATCCTTGATTTGAATATTTTTTAAAACCTAAACTTTCTATAAATTTTTTATGACTTGGCATATCAAAAGAAATAAACTTCTCTTGTTTCATACTAATTAATGGCAAATCGTTGACCTTTATTTGACTTAATTTAATTAGCAGCTCTTCAACTTCTTTTTTAGTTAATTGGAATAAGCCAGCTATATCTACAATTCTTATATAAGCAGATCTTTTTTGAACATTATAGTTTGAACAACAATAGTGATAAATTCTAAATTCTTTATCAGTCAATGCTGCATTAATAATATTAGGATCTGTTAGATAAAACTTTGACATAGTTATTCCTCCTTACAAAATTTTTATTGTGTTCGTTATCTTCAGTAATTCTTTTAAGTAAATATTCTTTTGATTGGCAAACCTTGCTATGTTCCTGGACCTTAAATTCTAAATACTGAAGCCATTCATCTAAAGTTATGTGAGCTAGATCTTTCTTTGTTGGTGCTATTCTTCGAACAGAGAGGCTCTCTAATAGACCATTATCTGTTCTGCCTTCTGTTGTGTAATACAATTCAAAAAAAGGTATTTGTAGAGCTGTTGCAATTTCCAGGTAAATTCTCTTTGTATAAAAAGGCTTCGTTTTATACTGGTCATTGGCATTGAAGATTAAATCCGCTAAAAATAAGGCTTTTCCACATGCTGGACATTGGCTAATTTTATCAATATCTGAATAAGCTATGCCGTTATGCTGATTTCTATGCCATATTGAGTAAGGTGTCTTTAAAACTCCTGGATATTGCTCATTTCTAGCCATAAAACCTCAATAATTTACCCAGATAAGTTGTCAACTAAATTTATGCGATTTGGATAAACTCCTTTACTTTTTTAGGTTGTGTAATTATATAAGATAATAATATGAATAATTTACAATCTAGTAAAATTAGAGTTATTGACTGGTTTTTACCGAAAAACTTTCGATATTTTAATTGCACACTATGTTTATATTATAACGATAGCGGAAGAAAGAAGGAGAAGTGAACAATACCAAGAAACAAATTTTTGAGAGAAGAGCCAATAATATTGTAAATAATTACAATTTAAAGAAACAAATTTTTGAGAGAAGAGCCAATAATGTTGTAAATAATTCTAGAGAAAACTTTCAAGAAATTGGTGTTGATTTAGATTTACAAAAATCTTTTGAATTAGCAACTAACTTTGCAAGAACTCAATTAACTTTTATAAACTCATTTAAACAATTTCCGTTGATGAAATATTTTATTCAAGATCCGTTTAGATGGAATATTTTAAACTACATTATTTATTTCTCTTCAAAAAAAGAGCCAATTTATTTAGAAAGATTAAAAAAGTATATTCGAAAATCAGATCGTCATGTTGAAAAAATATTAAAAGATTGTTTAGCAAATGGCAGTTTTGTTGTTTTAGACCCACACAATACAGTTTTACTAAATAGAAAAATTGTTAGCATAAGACCATCAGAAAGGTTAATCAAAGAATTTTATGGTCATAACATTTTAATATACAAAAAATTTATGAAAATAATTGAAAGATTTAATTTTAAATGCAAAAAGTAGAAGAAAAAAAAATTGGAGATTGGACTTCTGTTTCAGAGTTACAAGATTACGCAATCGTAAGAACTGCACCTAGAGGATTATTAGGAACTCCAATGGCAGATGTTTTATTTATTTATAAAGCAAGACCTGGACAAGCAGCAAAAGATAATAGAAAACAACTTCATTTATATGGAGAAGAAGATGCTGTTTTTAAAAGAGCAGTAGAAATTATTGATAGAAAAAAGAATGAAGCCAAAAGAGCTAAAATGCACAATGAGTTTGTTGAAAAATTTAGAAATTCAAAATTTTTAAATCTTAATAATATTGCAACACCACCAGGAACATTACTTGGAAGAGCAATTCAAAATACTGGTTTGACTGCTAGAAGCTTTGCTGAACAAACTGGAATTAAAGCACCATCTTTATATCATCATGTGAGTGGTGGTAGAGAAATATCAAGAGAGCTAGCAATAGAGTATGCTGAAAAATTACAATGCGATCCAGTTGATTTAATGTTTGAAAAAAAATCAATTCCAATTTGGAGCAAGTGTGATTTATTAAAAAGCACAGAACTTGAAGAAGATTATGCACCAGGCAGATTGTTTAGTTATAAAGCTAATGAAAAAGATTTAGAAGTTGTAGTTGTTCCAAGAGATATTTACAGAAATGATATTAAAGCAATTAAAGTTGTTGCAAGAGGATCTATGTATCATAACAAAGTTGCTTTTTATTACAGAGCAGAAAACAAAGAACAAAATTATCTAAATCAATTATGTGTAGTTGGTGTTGAGATACCAGTTGGTCCACCAGAATTTTCTAACGATACAGAAACACATTATTATTTTGGAACTTATGAAGAGATAAGAGGTAAGAGTAATTTAATTAACCCAGATCCTTATGTTGATAATCAAAATAAATTTATCTTAAAAGATTTTAAACCTACATTTATCGCACCAGTAATTGTTTTATTAAATCCAGAAGCTGTTGTTGATAGAACACATTTAAAACGTGCACTACCAGATGAAAAATTAATTAGAAGAGAAGAACAGTTATCAATGGAAATTGAAAAATTAAAAAAAGAATTAGCAGTAGAACAAGAATATAAAAAAGAAGCTATGAAGTATGCTGAACATCATGCAAAAGTTTCTAAAGAACAACAACAAAAAGTTGCTATCATTGCAAAAGAACAAGAAGAACAAATGCAAAAAATGATGGATGAAATTAATAAAGTAACTCAAAAAATTAATGAGCAAGTTAAAGATGAGTATGAAAGCAGCATGTTAAATAGATTATTTAAAAAAGAAAAACATTTAGATTTAAAAACTAGAAGATTGAAATCAATAACTGGTGGTAAAAAATAATGTTTGATGATTTTAAAAATGTAAAAAAAGCATTTGCAACACCAAAAGAAATTGCAGAATATTTTGACATTCCAGAAAGTTCACAAAAAAAATGGAGAAATTCTAATACAAACAATATTCCATATTGGAGAGTTGGAGATACAATTAAGTATCCTAGAGCATTAATTGCTTTATGGTTTGAAAAACAAATTAGGAACAAATCTCCTATAAAAGAAGTAATCGATCAAACTGATACTAATCGTAAGCAGTCGTTAAAGTAGTAATCTAAAGTTTATCCAAAACGCATAAATAGTTTTACATATTATTATGAGGTCTTATATGTCCTTACATGATTATAAAATCAACAGAACAAAAAAATACTGATCCTTTAGAGGCAGCTTTACAAAACACTCTTCCTCTCTTCGCACAAAAAACAAACATCAATCATTTTTCACCAACACAATTTGTAATTCCAGATGCAGCTTGGTTATTCAAGTATGTATTTATGGACCAAAAGATGAGAAGAGAATTACTTCCATCTAATGCAGCTATGGAAGCTGGTAAAATAGTTGGAGAAGTTCTTCAAAGAATTTATGCAGATACAATTTATAAATTACATCCAGTAAAGAAAAAAGTTGCACCTACTACAAATGAAAAAATTACAAAAGATGCAGCACTCCAGGAGGAGATAGAAAAATTAAAAGAGTATATTCCTAATGATGAAAAGGATAGCGATAAAAAACAAAAATATTTAGAAGAAATTCCAGAAGTAATTAATCATGCTTTATCTGGATTAAAAGAACTAGCGGTAGCAAGTCCTGTAACTTGCGAAAGACAAATATCAATTGATCGACTGGAAGGATTTTCGGCTCCATTGTTACCTACAGTAGGTCGTATTGATTTTGACTATGGTATGAGTAACAATAATCATGAGTTCGGTACACCTCTCCCAGAGACTAATCCGACATCGCAAGATGCCTTTCCTCATAAGATTATTGAACTAAAAACTAAATGGTCTCGTCTTGGCAAAATAAAAAAGGATGGAAACAGATCTTTTCTTGTTTCAGCTGTTCCAGCTACCGCTAGCTTTAATCACTGTGTCCAGGTCGCAACTTATGCGGCACATTTTAATTTTAAAGTTCCAGTTTATTTACTCTACGCAACAAAAGATGGTTATGTAATTTTTGATAGCACTAACTGTCCACATCTTACAGTGGATGGAATGAAAAAGAATTTACAAATAATGTTTAATACCTTCAGAAGAAGAGAAAAAATTTTAGCAATGTTTGAACATTTAACTAGAGAAGAAATTATAGAAGAAGCAGCTGGAATGATGGACATGAACCTTGACCATCCATTTGCATGGAATGGAATGCCAACAGAATTACTAAAAGAAGCTAAACTATTATGGAAGCTATCATGAATTTAGAAGATTTTTATATCCAAAGAAAATTGGACCATCGTAAAAAAAAAATTAAGAGAAGAATTTTATCAGCTCTTTTAATTTTAACTATAGGAGGAATAACTATATGGCTGATATAAAAGATAAGCTAGTCCTGGCTGTTAATGAATTTAAAAAATCATTGGATGGACAAACAATACCTATTCATGGAAAAAATTATGCTACTGTTGCATTAAGAGTAGGTGTTGCAAGAAGAGTTCTTGGAACTGCATTAGACATCGTAACTAAAATCGTAAGCATTGATGCAAATACTGTAGTAATGCAAGCAGATGTTTATGTTGATGGTCAACATGTATCTACAGGCCATGCTGAAGAAAAAAGAACAGCATCAAGAATAAATCAAACTTCTGCTTTAGAAAATTGCGAAACCTCTGCTACTGGTAGAGCTCTTGCATTTCTTGGCTTTATTTCAGATGGAATTGCATCTGCTGAAGAAGTTTCAGCTGCAATAGTGCAGCAAGACAAAAAGATCCAACAAGCTTTAAAAGATTTAGAAGCTGTGTCTCACAAAGGATCTTACAACGAATGGTTATCTAAAAATAAATCAATGTTAGGAGAATTGAAAATTAAAAATCCAATTGCCTACACTACGTTTATGGAAGATTTTAAATCACTCAAAACTAATCTGCAAACCAAAGGAGTAATATAATGTCAGATCAAGTTAATACAGAAGCTAAAAAAGACAGACCAGATTTAGGAGCTGCTTTTATAGTAACAAATAAAAAATCTCCTCAATCATACGATATGTCAGGAACTATTGTTGTTGATGGAGTTAAACATCGTTTCGGTGCTTACAAACAAAAAGCTAGCGGCAAAGGCAAAATGGCAGAAGGTACAGAATTTTATACTTTCTACAGAGTTGAACTTGCTGATGAAGCTAATGGTGCTGGAGCTGCTGATACAAGCTTCAACCCAAGTGAGTTGGAGGCATAGTGGACCCAGATAAATTCAAAAGTGTTGCCATCAATATAAAGACTTATCAGTTGCTTGAGGAATTATCTCAAAAGAGATTTGAGTTACCAATAAGTATGTCAAAGACTGTTGAGTTCTATGTTCAAAAAGGTCATGAGGATTTTAAAGGTAAGGATGCCAAGAAAAAATCTTAATAACCGCCTAAAGGAGTTGGAAGACTCCAGACAAGATCAATATGGATCATTCGCAGAGAATATGAATAAGATTGCTGCTGCTTGGTCCATAATCTTGGATAAAAATTTAGTTTTAAAAATAGAAGGCTGGCAAGTTCCATTACTTTATGCTGCTGCCAAATTAATTAGAGCCACTCACAAATTTAAAGAGGATAGTTATGATGATGCACTAGCATACATCGTTCAAGCACATGACATGCACAAAACAAAGTCGGAAGAAATTGATACCGATGAGTTACTTGGAGTGGAAGTTAAACCAAGAACTAAATGGTAGATCCACTTTTGAAAAAGATGATGAATTTTATAAAGAGTATCAACAGTATTTAAAAGATGAGTACAGAAAAAAACCAGAACCAGGAAATTAAAGTAGAAACAAACATCATAAATTTTCCTAATCAAAAAGAGAATGCAGATTTAAGTAAGCAAAGACAAGAGCATGGATTAATTATTCAATCCATTGCACAAAAAATGGATAAACCAAATTTCGATCAATGTACTTTAACTTATGTTGAGGTGTTGTTCCTATCTAATCATGGAGAAACAATAGAGTTTCCCAAACACATATCGTCAAGAATTATTTCAGTTCTTGCTACGCAAATTAACAAACACTCATGTATGGAGGATTTAATATGAGCAGAAAAAAAAGAGAAAGTTATATTTCCTACGATAAGGAAACCTTTCTTAATGAAAAAACTGGTCCAGTTCAAAGACTGGATAACACAGCTTGGTATTTAAAAAAGAAAATGACTAACAACAAAGAAGTTGGATATTTTTTAAATATGCACACTAAATTTCAACAAATGCCAGATACTTGCTTTGCAGCAACAGCTGAAAGAACACCAGAGCTAAATGTACCAGCAATAAAAACACAAATAGCTAAATTTATGGAGGAAAATAAATGAAAGTAATTAGAGATCAAAAATTTATTACTTTCTGTGAAATGCTTGGATCTAATATGAGGTTCTGTAGGTTAAAGTTTGGACAGCCGCAAAAAGTATTAGCAGCTCACATAGGTGTAAGTCATCAAAATGTACAAAAGTATGAAGCTGGAGACATCATTCCATCTGCATATAGATTAAAACAAATCGCTGATTTTTATAAAGTTAAAACAGATGATTTAGTGGACCCATCTTTCATTCACAGATCTACAGTTACGAATGAAGTTTTAGATGCAGCTCCTAAAGTAGAGGTAATTAATGGGAATAGTTGAAAGTGATAAAATAGAAATAGAAGTCCAGGAACAAACCCAAGATGCTGGATGTAAGTATATGGTTGTAGTTAGTTTTGAAGGACCAAATCAAAGCAAAGAAATTGCTAAAATTTTATTAACTAATAGCAAACCACACATAAAACAAACCATTGATAATGGAAATATGATTAATGAGCAAAATAATTAAAACAACAACTGGTGAAGCGGCTTTTGTTCTGGAAGAAACTTTTGAGTCTGAAGAAAAAGCAACTGAAGGTACAGAGCCACTTAACCAGGAGGTCAAAGAGATGGAAGTAAAAATAGAAAATACAAAGTGGAGGAAAAATGGCTAATGTTCCAATAGATTTAGATTATGACAGTAAAGTACAAAGACTAAAAAGAAGATACCAAGGATTGAGTAGAGTAGCAGCTGCTATTAATGACTTATATATTTATGGTGTTTATCCATCTAATTTTCCTAATTTAACTGTAGTCCTGGAGCAAGCTAAAGACCATTGCAAAGAAATAATTAAAGAAACTAAAAATGAAATAGCATTTATTGAAAATCCTAATGGCTTGTATGACCTTGTTATGGATGAGGTGTTAGATGATGCTGATAGAGAAACTGCAAAAAAGAATGACAAAAATTAAGCTACAAGAAAAAGTTATCCTGGACAAGGAGCATCAAAATATAATTGCTGCATTAAATAAAAAGATAGAACATCTTGAAAAAGAAAATAAAGAGATGGCTAATATAGAGAAGCAGCACAAATATATGAATGGAGAGCTGCACAAAGAGATTACTAAATTGAATAAAAAGATTGAAGAATTAAAAAAAGAAAACACTATCTTTAAAGAGCATTTACAAGCAGAGATGCTAAAACCTAAAAAATCTTAAAAAAAAGTCTTACACAGAGCTACGGAGACTGCGATCTTGCAGCCTCCATAACCTTACATACCTAATTTTTTTTTGAAATTACTTGAGAAAGTAAATCAGAATGAGTTGCAGCTTCTTTAGCATCTGCTAATTCATTCCTAGTTTCATCGGTCATTCTTAAAAGTTTGTTACCATATATCTCTGCGGTAGTTGCAAACTTTGTATGACCAACAATAGTTTTAACTTGGTTTTGAGATAGTATGTCATGCTTATTCATAGCATCAATTAAATGACTAGCTAATCTATGTCTAAACATTTTAGTTGGTTGACCTTTTAATGGAGATGAATTGATAATAACATGACCATCTCTTTTACAAGTGATGTCAGCTAATCCAATCGTTGCATAGACTTTCCATACATTGGCATTGATGTATTTATAACAAAGTGGTCCATTACCTTTTATACCAGGAAACAACCAGATTGAATGTCTATGATGTTCATTTAGATAAGCCATCCATTGACTTAAAAAATCAAAAGCAGCTTTACCAAATTCAATAGATCTTCTGCTTCCAGTATTTTTAGTCTGATTTAGATAGCCACCTTCAGATGAAATCCAAACACCTTTAACATTTAATCTTAAATTTTTAAGATCAACATTAGCTCTTTTTAATCCAGTCAATTCAGATGCTCTTAAACCGAATAAAAACAGCATACAAATGATGGCAAACTGATTAGTTGCATCAACACTCTTACCAAAGTTTTTCTTCAGTAGAGTTAGCATCTCAACTATCTTATCATCATCTAATATGATTATATCTTTGCCGTACTTCTTCTCATGATCTTTTGGTTTTGTATAACCAAACTGATCTAGCTTAAAAGTAGTCATACTCATATTAGGATTTAGACCATCTGCATTAGCTTCTCTTAAAAAATACTTAATATCTTTTACAAGATTAACTAATGTTTGATATGGTTCTCCAGCATCCGAAGCTTTCATTAATAATGATTTCATGTGCTTGTTTCCAAAGTCTGAAAGCAAGACATTTTCGTCATTTTTAACATCTTTATCAATACGATTTTGTCCAGCAAGATATTTCAATATTCTTAATCTGTACGTTATGTCGTATCTATTGGCGGATGTTTGTCTTATACCTTGACTTGCCTGGTGCTCATTCTTTTTGGCATTGGCAAAGTCTCTAAAGGCATCAATAAACTTAATGCCATTTACTTTAACTTGATTAATTTTGTTTTCTTTGAATGCGGCTTTAGCCTCAAGTTCCTTAACTAAATTATTCGCATCTGTTTTATTGGCAAATGGTTTTAAAGATACAGTTACTCTGTCTGATCTTCTGATAACAATCCACTTACCTCTTTTTGGTGTTACTCTGTATATACTCATATATACTTTTTCTAATTTGTTCAGATAACTTTTCAAGGTCAACTACTCTAAATATAACTAGCTGTAAGTGTCTGCACCGCTTTGCACCGATAATTATGGTGCAAGATGGTGCAAGAATTTTCAGAAAATCATATTCGGATGAGAAAATCTTGGATAATAAGAACAATTAGATACTCCTTTCATGTTAGTTTGCATAACAACTAGGAGTTTGGCTCCTCGGGCAGGACTCGAACCTGCGACCAATTGATTAACAGTCAAAGTTACTATTAATCAAGTTACCAAGAATTGTTTAAGACTAGCAATAATAATTTAACATCATTTACTTATGTCAAAAACTTTCGGTGCAGAAATGGTGCAAGATTTATTTTCTTAAAACCAAATCAAAACTCCTAATTAAGTTATCTATAACATGAAATGAGAAAATCTTATATAGCAAATTCACCGCTATTTTAGATTCTTTTTAGAGGTGTATTATCTTTTCTTCTTCTTAAAAGCTGATTTCTTTTTGTGAGAATAAGCTTTTGTCTTTTTCTTTTTTTTGTACATTTTTTTTCTTCTTGTAATAATCTGTCATACAGTCTTTCTCTGGCTCTTTGCCTGGAGTATGTATTCGACAGAAATTTAGATAATCTGGATATGATGAAACGAATGTTTCTGTTTGAGATCCACAATAGGCACATTTAACTTGTACCTGGATTTTAGGTTTTCTTTTTCGCATTAATTAATCAGCACTTGATATTGAAATTATTTTGCCATCTTTGACTACAGCTTTAACTTTGCTGCATCTAAATTCAGCATTGTTTGTAGATCTTTGAGCTATCCTTTTTCTCTCCAAACATTCTCCAACACTTTTCATTAATAAGTGTTCTTTCAAAACTGGTGGATCTCCTAAAAAGAGTAGGAGGCTAATTACTATTTCCATTTAATTTCCTTGTAAGGTTAAGTAGATATTCAATCTTCTCTTCAGCTTTATTCAGATCCTCTTCTAAATTTTTAATCATCACTTGAGAGTGAATATTCTCATCAAGTAGTTCTTGGTGTTTTTCTAGTATCTTTGCATTGTGCTCTATCAGCATAAAGATCTCTAAATTCTTTGGAGTTTGTTCAGCTTTCTTTAAGAGATCAGCACTGAATAAAGTATCGGATGTCTCTAATTTATTAAGTCTTTCAATAACACCAAAGTATGCCCAAACACCAACAGCAACTGCTGATACTATTGCCAACATATTTCTGATTGGCATAGAGATTGATGTATTTTCTGAAACTTTCATCTGCCTTGACCTTTATATCTAGTAGTCTTTTGTTGTCGTTTTTCTGATTTGTTTAAATTTTTTTTGTGTCTGCCAGGACCAAGTTTTGGAGGTTTTTCTCTTGGTACAAAATGGACAAACTTTATCCTAGCCATTACTTCTTCTTTTTAAGAAACTTGGTAATTCCAGAAGATCCAAAAGATCCACCAACAATAGTTAAAATGATTATCCAGAAATAGTCTGAAGCTAACTCCAGGATTTCCCAGCCTCTTAACATAGCCTCTTGCAAGTATGGTACAAAGTGAGCTACAAAAATTAAACTAAATACAATAACTAACCACTCATCCTTTAAACTGTTATCGCTGCTTTTAAGAGATTGTATATCTACTGAATTAGCATGATCTAATTCTTTCTGTTTTAAGATAGCATCTTTTTTTAATTTATGAGTAACAGCTCCAATAGTCTTTTCAGCTATAAGTTTTGTTAGTGGATTTTTTAGTAAAGCAAACCACATATTAATATTTCCATGCGTTAGGTCTCATTTCAAAACCATGTTCTGCGTTTAATAAATCTATATGTAAAAAAGTTTTAGCAACTCCTAATCCAGTTACTTTAGTTGCAAAGTAATCAATCAGTTGTTTTCTATGTTGAGAGTTTGAGACATGAATATCAACGGCAAAACCAGTAGTGTGAGGTCCAGAAGGACCAGTTGATGATACACTGCTGTTATGATCTGGACATCTATAAGCTGATGTTATTGTTAATGGACCTAAATCATTCCTAGCTTTTTGTAACAGATCCATAATATCAGAAGATATTTCTAGTCTGTTGCAACAGCTGCACCTAAATTCATCTGGTGTAAAGTTACACCAATCCTCTTGCCAGTCTCCTGGCTCTCTTATCATTGTCATTTTTTTCCTATTTTATATTGAGATAGCCTATGCAAGCAGCAGCTATAGATCCAAAAAATACCAGGACAGCTACAATGCCTTTACCTTTAGAAACACTATCAGATAATGTATCTACTTTTTTTTCTAATCTTCCTATTGATGTTATTAAATTATTCATTCTCTCTGCACAGATTTTCTCATGTGAGCTTAATCTTATTCCGACACTTTGTTGAGCAAGTGATGTAGCAGATTTCTTTTTAGTCATAGCAATTAAATATTAAAAGCATCCTTAACTTCATCAAGTGTTAAACCTAAATTTTGAAGTTTAGTTTTAGCAGATGCTATTCTAGCTTTCTTGGCATCTTCTGCATCTTTTGCAGTTTGTGCGTCTATTACAGCTTGTGCTTCTTCAGCATCTCTAGCTGCTTCTTCTTCAGCAGTAAATGGAACTATATTTCCATTAATATTATGATGTCTTGCCATAATTTATTCCTTGTTAGTTGTTGTTGTTAATTGTTAAGCAATACCATAAAGGCAAATATCTCCAG
>Ga0208425_1000164_pt1 | contig 24264 bp, 24 predicted proteins | sample DEB08_DNA_4_FD_185496 | JGI IMG/M metagenome (GOLD analysis project Ga0208425, IMG submission 185496) | Aqueous microbial communities from the Delaware River and Bay under freshwater to marine salinity gradient to study organic matter... | ecosystem: Environmental > Aquatic > Marine > Coastal ...
GGCCTCGCATCAGACGACGCCCGATTCCCGGACGCCACGATGAACCGCATCGTGAACCGGGCGATCCGCCAGATCAGCTCAGAACACGACTGGCCGTGGAACCACGCCCAAACCAACCTGTCCACCACCGCCGACGTACAAACCGTCAACCTCCCCGCCACCGCATCCAAAATCCTGCGGCTAGAAATCGACGGCAAACAACTCCTGCAACTCTCCCCCACCGAAGGCGGCTCGTACTCGCAGGACCGAGGCCAACCCCAAGCCTACTGGGTTGAGCACGAAAAGATCCATTTCGCTCCGGTCCCCGACGGCGTCTACACCGTCTACACCCTGTACTCGGCGTACGAAACCGCCCTGTCCGACGACACCGACACCCCGAACCTTCCCGACCGGTACCTCGACTGGCTCGTACAAATCGCTCTCGTACAGGTAGCTCAACGCATCCGAGACACGGACCTGTATCAGATGGCCGACAGGGAACGGCGCATGTGGGGCCGTCGGGCAGCGGACGAAACCCGCCGTAGCGGCCAGTCCGTGAAACTGAAGACCCGTAACGACTGGTGGATGTGACATGAGACAGTCAGTGCGGATTTACCGGGACTGGAAGCAGGGTAGTTCTGGTTCTGCGGACCCTGCCGGAACCGAGTACAACTCGGAGAACGCTCAAGTGTACGAGAACGGTACGCTCGGGCCCCGCCCCGGTTGGAAAGAACTCACCGAGTCGGGCACGCCCGGCATGGATCAGGCAGCCGATGAGCTGGTCGGGTTGCAATGGTATCCGGAAACGGACGGCGACCAGAACCTTGCCGTTGTCGTGTACGACACGACCGCTACCGCTCACGCCTTTGACACGTTCGATCTGGACACGGCCTCATGGGACAACAACCTGCGTGCCCTAGCGGACCTCGCAGACACCGGGCATGAGTTGTCTCCGGCCTTGTACGACGATTCCCCGAAGGCCCCGGTATCCAACGACGGGTCCATTATTACAGCGCTCGGCCCGTATCTGCTGTTCGCTACCGCATCCGCTATCGGCACCGTATCAGCCATCACCACCTCCGACGGGGACGCACGGGCTGCTGTCGTCAACCGTGAACGAGCCTACTACTACGGGATCGCATCCAAACCGGGACGCATCTACTACTCGAACGCAGCCGATTTCTCAACGATCGCTTCCACCTCGTTCTTCGATATCAACGCCGACGTGGACTCGGTCGCAGGCGCCCCCGTCTCGTTGTGGTCTGTGAAGAACTCGCTGCTGATCGCATGCAAAGACAACCGGTGGCTCGTGTTGACGGGCGCTTCCCCGGAGAACGGCACGCTGAAAGAGCTAGGCAAAGACGTTGTGCCGGTGCACGCTACCGCTACGGTCGTTGACAACACCGTCTGGTTCTTGTCTCCTACGGGGCACGGAGTTGTTGCAGCGTCGCCGGGGTTCGTAGAAACCGAACAGCTAGCGCATCTGTCCCCGCTCGCCTACCCGGGGTCTACCGAGTCTCGCCCGTCTAACGCTTTCATGCCGCAAACGGGCGTCGGGGACGACGTCAACGGGTCGCTGTTTCTGCCGGGCCGCAAACTATCTAACGCCACCGACATTCTTGCGGTGGAACGAAACAATCAGGTGTTCACGTTGAGCCGGTGGGTGCGGCAGTCAACCACCGAAGACGTCGTGTTCTCGAAGGGTCGCCCGAACGAAATGTATTGTGCGGTCGACAACACCACCGACTACGCTTTGTATTCACGGAACATGACGTTGAACCGTCCCGCTAACTCGGGCGATTCGTTGAGTGTTGCGTTGGCGTTGGAAGCGGACACTGCGTCCGGCACGGATGTTGTTGTTGATTTGGGTGAGCATCCTGCGGGGCAGGGGCGGGTTGTGCGTCCGGTGAAGGTTGTTGCCGACATTGATTATTGGAAAGGCGGCAACTATTCGGCACCGGAGTTTGCGGTGGACGCTACCGTTTACGGCACCGAGTCTACGACCCCGGAGGATGTGATGGCGCAGCAGACGGTTACGACTACGGGCTGGGCGGACACGTCGGGGGATGCGCCGTACAAGCGGCGGGTTTCGGTGGCGTTGCCTAACTTGCAGTTCGGTACCCGGTTCCGTGTCCGGTTGACGTTTGACAATTTGGCGTTGGATAACGTGCAGGTGTATTACGACGAGCAGGACGACATTCGATGAGCGGCAGGACGTTTACGTACACGACGGGGTTTGATTCGTTTGTGAAGACGTTGTTGCCGGAGGTTGAGGCGCCGGTTCGTCGTAAGGCGGGCGGTGTCGGTGACGGCATGTTGCGTGACGTTGAGGAGTTTATCAACCGGTTTTGTGTGACGGCTGCCAACGATGACGGCGATTTGACGTTTGATGCTGCGGGCACGTACACGTTCGACGGTGCCCTTGTGGTGAACGGGGACGCTACGATCAACGGGGACACGACCGTAGCCGGCGATATTACGGTAGAGGCGTCATTAGGCGGAGGTCTAACTCTCAACACTTCGGTAAACTCTCAGGTGCGTTCGTGGCTGTCCTCGTACAACGCTGGATGGTTCTTTACCCCCTCTACCTCCGGGTACGACGACGGCGAAATCGGGATTGTTCCGGCAAATAGAACGTCAGCTAACGAGTTCTGGTCGCTTGTTCTCCGCAGCCCGGCATACAACACGTCTAGCAGAGCGTATGCAGAAATCACACTAAACGGCGAAGCAGAAAACGCATCGACCGCAGAGTACATTGGGCTCAATGCCGGGTCGTGGGATGCGTATGTTGGAGGAACCAACGGAGTGTCGGTAACGTATCTTGGCACGCTGTGCATGTCGTTCAACACCAGCAGAAACATGATTCTCCCGTACCAGTTGCGTGGAGCCTCTGGGTCGGCAGGGACCCCGTCGTTTAGTTTCAGCTCGGACACTAACACCGGCATGTACCGGCACGGGGCAGACGAAATCGGCTTCTCTACCGGCGGAACCGTAAGGTTCCAAATCCAGTCCGCCAACGTGTACGTACCCACCTCCGGCGGTTCGTATGTAGCCAACAGCCCAACCACCGGATCGGGAAACTCCGCAGACTGGAACACCGTGTTCGGGGTCTACTATCTGTACCGAAACACTTCCACGGCCGCAGGCAAACGAAACGTCCAAACAGATCTGGAAGGCTGGCTAACCGCCGACATGGTCGATCAGATCGTTCCCAAAATGTGGACCCGAGACCACGCCCCCGAGTTCCCAGAGATCGGCCCGATGGCTGAAGATATGGACGCTATCTCTCCGTTCCTCGGCGTGCACGGAACCGACAAAGACGGTAATCAAGTGCTTACGGGCATTGACCGCAACAGTTACCTATCGCTTCTAGTGTTGGCGCTGCAAGACGCTAGGCGAAGGATATCCGTGTTGGAAGCTAGGAATCACGGCCCGGGCGTGTGATAAGATTATGGCATGACTGAGCCGGCCCCTATTACGTTTACAGATGAGCAGCTTCTCGAAGCAGTAAAGGCTGCACCAGAACCGATCCAAACCCAGATAGCTATTATCGCTATGCAGATGGAACTCACCGAACGGCGAGCCGCCGACGAACAGGAATGACCAATGGCTCTACTAACTTCCGCAGAGATGGCGGCTCTTGCTGCGTTGCCGCCCGAGGAGCTCGAGGTTCTTAGACAGTTTGCTGCAACAGCGACCCCGCAGGAGCAAGAAGAACTTAGGATCTTTGCTACGACCGCTCCTCTAGAAGAACGTGAAGCGCTCAAGAAGTTCTCTTTGACTGCTACTGAGGAGCAGAAGGCAGCCCTGCGGCAGGCAGCGGCGGAGGCTGCGGCAGAAGCCGCAATGCAGTCGGCGGAGGAACAGCGGGAATCTCAGAACCCTGCGTACGCTGCGTTTCTGCAGGCTCAGGGGTTGTCCGAAGCTAAGATCGATGACGAGATTGCGTTGCGGCAGGCGCTGTTTCAAGAAGATGCCCGCCGCCGCAGCGAAGCGTACGCTCGTGCCACTGAGCGTGCGATCGAAGGGCATCAGATGGATTTCGAGAACCGTGGCCTGTTCCGGTCCGGTACCCGATTGAACCGGGAAGCTAAGACTCGGGAACGTATCGGGTTCGATTTGGAACAGGAACAGTACGCTGCTCAGCGGGCGCAGGAAGAACTGCAGCGCCGGCTGGAACAGCAACGTTCGGATCTTTCTCGTGAGGCGGCGGCTATGCGTTTGCAACTGGCGGCGGAGGAGGCTGCCAATGAGATTGATAAGGGCACCACATCCTCCAGCCCGGCACCTAGCTACTCTAGCCCAACGTACACGCAACCTAAAACATACACTACTTATACTAACAACACCACTACCACGAGTAAAACCCGCACCGGCGGCGGAGACTCCAACTACCGCTAGTCCGCAACGACCCGAAGACGAGATTCATAATGGCTGAACTTGATCGCAACATGAGCGAAGGTGAACGTCGGGACATTGTTCGGGCGCTCGCTACCCGCACGGACCGAGGGCACGAGATCAAAGAAACTACGGTCCAACCCCAGTATGATTACGCTGCGGCTGCGCAAGCAGCGATGGCCGCTGACCCGGTAGACATTCCGCCGGAAGCGCTAGCGGACCTGTCTGCCCGCACGAACGCCCCTTCGGAGGCGGGCTCTCTTTACGCTGAAGCGCAGCGGGCTATCTTCGAGGCGGGCCGTGGGCGTGAAGGCGAATACAGCGATGTTTGGTTTGACGACCATCAGGGCGTTATTGACGCTTCTCTGTTTGCGCTGGACGAGTACCGGGCTGCGGTTGAGGCGGGGCGGGCTAAGGCTGCGGTGGGGACCGGCGGGGATACTCCGAGGATGCCTACTCCGAGGATTCCTACTCAACCCACGGACGGCGAGAACCCGCTAGCTCCGTGGCTAGCTATGTTGTCTACTGACCAATATGACCGGCTGACTTCTGTGGCAGGAAAGCACAATGATGTGGCTGAGATGTTCTATGAGCAAAGCGGCGAGTTCTTCCAGCTACGCCTAGACGACGGGTACACGTGGGAGCAGGCCCGACGAGAGGCATACACCTACCTCACCACCCAAGCGGGACTTACTCCAAACGAAGCTATGGACATGCTGTCCATTTACACGGCTATGTGGGAATCTGAGTTCAAGGGTGAAACCATCACGTATGACCCGGCCGCAGGCATGGGGCCCGGAGTCACCGGACCGTACCTTCCTACTCCGGGAGTGGGAACCGCACCCATCGCGCGTTCTAGTAATCTAGCCGCCCAATAAGCAGGTACCTGCCGTGATAACCGCCGCCCTCGGCATCGACCCTTCCGGGACCCAGTCGTCTACCCAGACGTCTACGTCCACATCTGTACCCAGCCTCCTCGACTGGGCCAACGGGGCTACCACTAGCCCCCGACCCCAACAGGTGACCCCAGCCCCAGCCACAACATCGAGCGTTCCTAGCTTGCTTGAATGGTCCGGGATTGCGCAGCCGACCACTAGCCAGCAGCAGCCGCAGCAGCCACAGCAGCCGGCTGCGTTCGCCACCGACAACGTCGACACGGACCGCGGCATGCGGGTAATCGAGTGGGTCATTGAGCATCAAGCTGTCCCGCTCGGAGACGACGACCAGCAACTCCGAGACATGGTGGGCACTATGGCCCGCCTGTACTTCGGAGGCGACGAGGAAACTAAATCCTCCGTAGAAGAAGTCATGATCGCAGTGTCCGATGTTGTGCCCAAAGAAATGTGGGCACAGTACGGGCTAGAAAAGTTCACAGACACAGAATCCGGGTTCGATAACTTCGGTGGCCGGTTCTTAGACAACGCCAAAGGACTCGGCGGCACTATCACCAACTGGGGGTTCGGAGATAACCCGTTCGGTAAATACGTGGGGCAACCGCTAGCTACCGGCCTGTCTCACATGCAGCAGACCGCACTTATGACGGTGTCCGCTGTACGCAACGGCCGCATCGGTGACGCCGCAATGATTCTTGCTGAGGCTGTAGCGGAGCCGGCTACCCTCGGGAAGATCGACACGGACGGCGGGGCCGTCGACCGGGAACTGGCCCGGTGGGACATCGACTCGAACGGGTGGATGGACTTTGCCGAAGCGCTCGGCTACAACCCTAACTCGTCCGGGCGAGGCGGCTGGGTTGGCGGGTTCATCTTTGAGCTAGCAAACTTTGTGGGCGGCGAACTGTTAGACCCGCTCAACTATTTGACCCTCGGTGGTGCTTCCGCTAAGGGCGGGCTGGACATGGTGGAAGAAATGTACGGCACGGGCGCCCGTCTGGTCGTGGAACGAGAAGGTCTAGATGCGGTACTCAGCGCCAGCGAACAGGCCGCGTTGCAGAGTAGGCTCACGAAATCTTTAGAAATAGCGTTCGGGGAGGAGGGTCGTAGACGCACCGCCTACGAGGTTCTGCGCCGTCTGGACCCGAGCGACGTAGCAGACAAACGAGTTCGGGAAGCTATTTCTTCTATCCAATCCGGGCGAGGCGTTCACGTTGCCGGCGTTCGGCTCCCCGGGTCGGAGGCTGTGCAGCAATTCCCGGGCCGCCAAAAGGTAGAGTACGCTGGCCGGGCAGACGAGATCGCCCGACGCAAACTATTGACTCCCGACCCGACCGATATTCGCCCGATCGACCAGCAGTTCGGTAAGCGAATAAACATTCTGGACGGCACGTACATCGACGGGGACGACCTGCGGGCGCTGGTAGATTCCCCGACGGAGTTGACTCCGGCAGCGGAAACAGCAGCAGCGGCCCGCTACGAGTTCGGGGTGACCACCCACAGCGGCGACCCGATGGGCACCGGCCGGTTCACGTTGTACGACGACGGCACTGCGATCATTGACGACGTCACCCCTTCCGACCCCGCAGGGTCCCTTGTAGATGTCAACAGTCGCCTACTGGACGACGTGATCCCTACGTTGGAAAACTCCGGGTTCCACACTATCCGGGTTCGGGCAGACGGAGATCCGTGGTCTTGGACCGACAAGGGTTTTGTGCTGGACACGGCACGCACTAGCGAGGTGATGGAGTGGTTGGATCATTTGGATGCCCGGCTGGGCCAGATTCTTTCTGATGAAGGCACAGCGTCAGCGGCAGGCAAAGCGCTCGGCGGCGGGTCGGACCGGTTCGGGTATTACGCTGCGGTTCGTGACCTGCGGGAACGGGTCCTTGCTGCTCGGGACAACCCGAACGCAGCTAACTTGTTTGCCATAGCGGACCCTACTGGGCCTAACTGGAAAGCTATTGGGGAACTCATCGACGGCGATTGGGGTGTTGTTCCCATGATGCGGGGCATCACTAACGTCCCCGGCAACGGGCACATTGCACGTATCGTATCTCCGGGGTTGGCGCAGCGCATCAGGCAGTCCCCTACGGGGCAGTTCTTTGGGGACCGCCTCACGCCGAGGGCTGGGGTTCGCCGCACGTCCGGCACTCAAACCGCCGAGGGCTTGTACCGTTCGCAGCAGCGAGCAAAGTTTGCTGCCGAGAACCAGTTGGATGACAACATCGGTGCCATGACTAAACTGAAACGTCAGGCTCAGGCCGAGTTTGCGGATGACCCTACTGTTGTTGATGACATTGTTCGGGAAGCGTTGGAGAAGACGGATGAGCCCGGCAACATTTACGGCCCGGTCGGAGATCCGCTCGACGGCACAGCGGTTTTAGCTAAGCTAGACCACGAGGACTTGTTGACTGCGGAACTTCAGGCGCTGCGCAGCGAAGGCAAGTTTGCGACCGCAGAGTATTTGGAGTTGATGCACGATCTGCGTAAGGCGGGAGATGACGCTGCGGTCAAGGCCGGGCTTCCTGAGGATTTCTTGCGGGAGGGGTATTTCCCTCGGATCACTACGCAGGAGGGCGAGAAGGCGATCAAAGAGAACGCTCATTTGATGGAGAAGTTTGGGCTGGACCCGAACAGTAAAGTGTCGTTGCATGAGCAGATGCATCAGAAACGCCGTACGTTCATGCCGGAGGCTACTATTGAAGAAGCCAACGACGCGGCGCGCATCATGTTCGATTTGGAAGATGGCGTGAACCTGTTTGTAGAGGACCCGCTGGTGGCGTTTGCTCTGCGATCGAAGTCGTCGTTTACGGCGGCAGCGCAGATGGACATGCTGGACGAGCTAGTTGGACTTACGGACGACACCGGCCGCACGGTGGCTGCGTGGGGCGAAGGGGCCGTCGGGTACAACGAGAAGGCGCTACGTCAACTACAACTGCGCCGATCCGAGGCGGGCTTTCGCACGGTGAAAGTGGACACCCCCCGAGGGCCGCTGTACACCACCCCGGAGATTGCGAAAGAAATCGACAACATCCGCAAGGTGATGTTCAACGACGAAACGTTGGAGCACTTCCAAGCGTTTCTTGATCGGTGGTCGCAAATCTGGGGCACCTATGCCACGGTTCCGTTGGCCGACGGTTTCGGGTTCCACATGCGAAACGCATACGGCAACGTGATGCTGAACCTGACCGCAGGGGTAACGAGCCCTGCGGTGTACTGGCACGCCGCCCGCCTTCAGAACGCCAGCGGAAAGGCACGCCGCCGCCTCGGTGCAGTGTCCGGAACCGGCGACCGCAACGCAGTGTTTGCGGGCATGTCGTTTGACGACATCGTCAAGAGCGACCACCTTGGGTTGTCTTCCCGAGATCAGGCATTGCTGATCGGTGCCCGAGATCGGGGAATTATCGGCAACGGGTTCTTCCAAGACCTTGCCCCCGACGAGCTAGACAACGTGTACCGTGCCATCCCTAAAGGCAAGGTCGGTAAGGGTTTGCAGACGACGACCGACAAAGCGATAGACAATAGGGTCGTGCGAACCGGACGTGCAGTCGGCACTTCGGTGGAAAACAACGCCCGACTCGCTCACTACATTGACCGGATCAACAAGGGTTTCTCAGCGGAAGAAGCCGCTGCGTCTGTGCGCCGCTACCTGTTCGACTACGGGGACCTGACCCCGTTCGAGCGTGCCCGCCTGCGGTCTATTTCCCGGTTCTACACGTTCATGCGTAAGAACACGGCGCTACAGACGTGGGCTATTATGCACAACCCGGCCGGCGTGGCACGTCAGCTTCGTGCTCACCGGTCGCTGGTTCCGGTTGACGACGAGGACGGCGGATTGAACAGTCTGATCCCGGACTGGGCTAAAGAGCAGGGAACGATTGGTACGGCGCTGATGGGCGGCGTTGCGATGGCCCCAGAGTCCGTGTTCAACGCAGCCTTTGACCCGTACAACGCTGCGTGGAAACTCATAGACCAGATCCCCGGACTAAAAGAGATTCTCCCCGGCGAAACAGAAGGCAAAGACTCAGCGGCTGCGCTTCTTGGGCTGCTGGCCGGCGGCCCGATGTCTATGGTTGACTTCCTCTTCGAGGTCCGATCACAAGAAACTTGGTACGGCAAAGACATTTCAGACCGGGGCCTCGAAGGCGACTTGATGAGGTTCGCTGACACTATCATGCCTCTGTGGGGGCCGGTGGATCGGATGATCTCTGAACTGTCCGGAGGCGCTCTCGAAGGAAGCAGCGGCCTGTTCGGCACCGGACTCGGAAACAACCCAACCCCCATGCAGAAAGATATGTCGCTTGGGGTTGCTCTCATCAAAAACCTCCTCGGCTGGAACGCTGTGCCGCTAGGCGACGCCGCTCAACGTTCCGTGATCTACAGCATGTCCGCAGAACTAGACACCCTGATTGAGGAGGCCAAACGCCGAGGCGTTGACATTGGAACACAGCAGGACCTGCGACATCTAGGAATCATCCCGGAACTCCCAGACATTGCAGAAGACATCGGCGTGTCCGGTTCCCGAGCAGACTCGTACATCCTGCGGGACCGTTTGGAAGCCGCAGGCATCGACCCGATGACCGACGCCAACTATCTCGAACTGCTGGAACGGGAACGCCGCCTCGGGTTTGAGATCATCACCCGAGCTGACGTAGAGAACTGGTCCGAACAGGCCGGGCTGGACCCCGAACAAACGTTGGAACTCGTCGAGGATCTGGAAGGCCGATACACGAGCCGAGAAACCCGAGGAGATCAGTACGCTGTGGAGATGGGATGGACCCGCCCAGACAAGGCCGGCGGCGACCCGCACGGCATTGTAGATTTCCGCACCAAAGCACACTACAACGCTGCTAACCCAGACGACCCGTTCCTTGATTCCGACGGAAATGTAATCACGCTGGATGCGTGGCGTCAATGGGTGGAAGACAAGGGTGTCCGATACTTCGAGAAGCCAGACGCAGACGGCAACAGTTACAGTACTAGGTCCAGCAGGGCCGCCGACCTATCCGTGTCCGTGGGGCTCGTCAACGAAGACGGCGACCCGCTGTCTAACAATCTGACGAAAGCGTACTACAACTCAAAGAACCCGGACGACGTGTTCGTTGACCGAGAAGGCAACACGATCACGTACCGGGACGTTGAGACTGTGTGGCCGGGATCTCGGCTGTCAGACGTGCGGTCGTGGGCGTTGTCCGTCGGGTACCAAATCAACCCGGCTGCGACGTCGCTTCCTATGGACGTGCGCAGGGCGTACAACGACGCCCACCCGAACTCCCCGTACTTCACCCCAAGGGAATGGGTGCAGGCCGGGCATAACCCGCTGCAAGGCGTGTACCAGTGGTGGGTGGACGGCACCGTCTACGAGTATTGGCCGGACGGAATGTCCGAAGATAACTGGTGGATAGCTGACTTGCCGTCGACCGCATCCGGTAGTTCCTCGCTGCTGGACTCCGGCAACAAAACGTCCCTGTCGGACGCGCTGTTCGGAAACTGAAAGAGCCGCCCCGAAGGGCGGCTCCATCAGAGATACGTGGCCTCCTCTCAGAGGCTACTGGCAAGACTCACAAGTCTCAGGGTTCTCAACCCCGCACGCCAGCTCCTCATCCTCGTAGGCAGACCAGTCGATCTCCTCGACGTTCCCGTCGAACTCCGACTGGGCCAGCTCAGTGCGTTCAATATTCACTCAGCCACGCCCCGCCTTCTTCGACACGAACACAATCAGCGGCTTGATGCCAGCCGATGCGCCCGCAGCGACAGCAACCTTCCACTCCGGAAGGCCAATACCAAAGATGTTGTCAAACACCAAAGCGGTAAGGAAACCGTCGGCTGCACGCCAAGCGATTCGTTGAGCAAGGTCCTTGTACTGTTCCATCATTACAGTGTACCACTTTCTACTAGGGAATAGTATTCTGGGGCGGTAGCCACGGTACAAATCGAACCGTCGCCGTGTCCCCCAGATCGGTGACGCCCTCAAATCACGCTGCGCTTGCAGCCGCAACAAGAACGCTAGTTCATCATCAATCATCGCCGGGTAATGTCCTTGTACTCGGCCTTCGACACGAGACCCGGAACCGTAAAGTACCCGCCGCACGACTGGCATTCACGTTTCTGATACGTGACCCCGCCCTTCGTCGTCGTATACCCACGCCCATGCGAATGATCACTGCCGCACTTCGGGCAGCCCGTAGCGTGCAGCACCGGATGGTTAGACATCCACGGACGGATCTTGTGATACAACTCCGGCAGCAACGCCACATCCTGCTTGTTGTACCTCACCATCTTGTTCCACGCCGCAGGGTCGCCGGCGAGACACCCCGCCCACAACTCCCAACCGCCAGTGGACACCTTGCCTCCGAGCCCGAGCGCCTCACACACATCCCCGAGACGGTTAGATGTCAGCTTGAAATGTTTGCGGATAACTGACAGCGTGTCGATCGACTGAAACGGAGACGGCGGCGTCATGCCGAGCAGCAACATCCGGCCCTGCACCTTCTTGATATCAAACCCGTTAGCGTTGTGACCGATCACCACGTCGGCCTCGTCAAACAGATCCCACATCTTCTCCACCATAGCGGTGTCATCATGCGGATTGTCACGGGCATCCATCGCATGCGTCCGCTTCTCGCCTTCCCACTGCCACGCAATAGAAGCAATGCTCCACTCCCGCTCGATGGACACAACCGGGCCGTCCACAAACTTGGACCACACGTGGGCCAGCAGCGGGAACGTTTCAATATCGAAGTAAAGGATTCGGGGGCTCATCTGTCAGTCCTGTTCTTCCGGAAGGGGTAGCCCTTCTCGAATAATGTATATCTCTAATTGGTTCACTCGTCTACGCAACTTCACATTCGCTGTTTCCAGATCCCCGATCCTTTGCTCCAGCAACGACACCCGATTCATAACTGTTTCGAGAGTGTCGTCGTACACACTATGCACCACCTGCAACGTGTGGGCGTCTGCTTTCTCTGCCTCATTACGGGCACGCACAACGGCCATGATCCCCGACCCGAGCGCACCAAGCACCCCCGACCCGAGAAGCGCCGCCACCACTTCGCTGCTCATCTTTCATGCCCCTCCACCAGTCGCCGTTGAATCTTGAAGGCGTACAGGGTGGCCCATCCGGGAAGAATCCAAACAACGGGCCACCCTACGAGGGCAACGTACGCAAGCATCTCGGACCATTCTGCACGGTCCGGGTTGCCGAACGCCAGCCACGTGTATGCGGTGGCGTAGGTAAACGTCAAAGCTGCGGTACCCAACGACAGATAGCTCCACGTGTAGCTAAACTGTCCTTGCCCAGACCGGAGCCGACGCCAGCACACGAGGTGCACGGCGCAGGCAATCCAAGCCCAGCAAGCGGATACGGCAGTCACGAACATTCTATCAGTCTACCAGACGGCGACGGATTTCTTCGATGATAGAATCCGCATCCTCAGCGGGGGTACGGGCAAGGTTTTCCAGCAACCCGAGGCGGGTACGCAGCACCCCAACGGACAGCTCAAGCCCCGCAACCTTCTCGGTCAACGCATCAAGGTCTGCCGTGTCGGGCTGCGGCGCCGGCGGCGGAGGCTGATGAGCCAGCGCAGCCCGGATAGCGTCCAGTTCGATACGCCCATTGTTACCGGGGCACGCCGTAGCCGACCGGTCCGAATGCCCCCGCACCTTCGCAGGGTCACCGAACGTCGCCCACCGGGCTACCTTCACGAACGACTCGTGTTGCGCTGGCGTCACCTTCGGGTCGTTGCCGGGCAGATGCACGGTGATAGCGTTCGCTGCCTTCGACGTCGACGCACGACGCACGTCTCGCCCTTCCCAAATCTCGCCGTCAGCAAACACAAACACCTGATAGAAGATGTCCGACCACGACTTCGTGACCTCATGGTACCGTTCGATGCCGAGCAGCCACGACTTCTTCGCAGAGAACGTAAGCGACGACGGCCCGGACGCCCCGGTGTGGTGGAGCTCAAACTCGGTGATGTCGGACACGCTACGGGTAAACGAAGCGGTCGGTTCGTCCGGGTCCCAGTCTCTCCGTTTCGCATCAAACAAGTTGAAGTATTCTTCCAATCGTCCCATCTCATTCTCCTTCGTTGTCAGGGAACACTTTGCAGGCGGGCATCGCCCATACACGCTTGTACTGCCCGCCGAACGGCGGGGATTTACGGGTCTGCTCTGCGCCGTACTCGGCTACCAGCAGGTTACTGATCGTCCGTCCGTTGTTGCCGGGCAACACGAACGCCCCCGATCTGCGAACGTCCGCCACGAACCCGGACACCTGCACATACAACATACCGTCCTCGATCCACACGTTCTCCGAAGCGAACCGGTCACCCAACGCCCACTCCAACGCATCCAACGTCGGGTTCGTGGACGTTGCCGCCTCCACGGTGCCCACGACACCAGACCAGTCGGGGGCGTCCAAACCAGCAGCGCCTCGCATAGCGAGGAAATCGTTGAGGATACGCCACCCGAGATCCAACACCCCGAGGTTGTACCGGACACGATCCGGCAGGTCCGCCGGCCCCGACGGAGTGACCTTGACCGAGCCATCTTCCTGAATCGATCGGCACACGAAAGACAAGAACGAATACGCCAGCGTGCCGTCCTCGCCGTCCTGCACGAACCGCAACGCCCGCTCATGCCGAGACTCACGCACCTTCGGACGCACCACGTCCACCAGAATCATACGCTCAGCGTGCGACGTTTCCGTAATCGACTGCTCGCCGGCAATAACGATCGGCGCTTCGGTACGAATGTAAGCGATCTCGTTCCACCGGTCACCGCCCATAGACTTCGCTGACGGGTTCCCGTCGTAGGCGTCACGAGCCAACTGCTCCAACCGCTCCAACGTAGCGGTCCGAGCACCCGGACGGTACTCGTCAAACACGACAGGGAACCCGTTGGTGGCGTTCACCAACGACTCAACAGCGTACGGCGTCGACGACGTCAACGTCTGAAAGATGTGCGACCCAGTCAGCACAGGAATGATGGCTTGGGCGGTTGTGGTCTTTCCGGACCCAGACACACCGGTGATGTTCAACACCGGGAACTGGGGGAGGAGTGACCGGAAGGGGGCGACCGCCGCCCAAGCCAGAATGGGATCAACCACTTTGCGTTCGTTCATTTCACGCATCGCATAGATGAGGCGATGATCGCCTCGGCCTTCGGTGACACGAATGTCTAGGTTCACGATCGAAGCGCCCGGCACATACCGGACCGGCGAATCCCCAATCGACCCGCCATCCCACACGATATGCCCGTCGTGATACCCGGCAATATCGGACGCCGACTCCTGCGGCACGAACATGGACCGGGCCTTCAACCGAGACGCCAACACCGCAACGTCCGTGTCGCTCCCCGACCACACCAGCCCGTGACGGTGCGCCCACTTACGAAACTGATTCTTCGAGCCGATGTCACCGGCGACCAGCAACAGATCCCGAGCCCCGTCCGTCACCTCATACGACATGCCGCCGCTCTGATCAATCATGACCCGCACTGGATCAATCACGAAATCCGACAACTCCATACCCGGGTCGCCGTTGTTAGACACCCGACGATACCGGCCGCCGATCTCCACGATCCCCCGCATCTCCGCCTCGTACCGGCGGGCACGTGCCAGCAGACCGGGGATGTCCGCCACCGACGACAAGTCCCGACCCTCCGGGACCGGAACAATAAACACCTCGTTGTCTTCTCGCAGGTAATCGGCCCACAAGGTAGATGCGTCCCGGCCCGCCTCATCGCCATCGAGCGCAATGTACACTCGGCGTCCAGCGAGCCGGGACTGCATCTTCTCAGGGCGAGTACCGGCCCCCGACGGTAGCCCCAAGAACACGTACTCTCGGGTGGCGCCGGTACCTGACCAGACGTCTGGTTCTCCCTCACATACTACCACAGGACGTTCGCCGTCATCCAGCCATTCCCCGTAGAACACGGTCCACATGCCACGGGTACCCGCCGGCGACATGAACTTCTCACCGGGCCGCCGATACTTGTATGCAACAAACTCGCCGTCCGCATCGAAGAACGGCGCCTTCACCTCGCCGCCAACGAACGACACACGGAACGTGTCACGCAGCAGATCGGCAGGCAACGCAGACACTGCGTCGTCTCGTTCCCGCATCCACAACTCCAACTCGCCCGGGTCCTCCTGCGCCGCCCACTCCGCCATCTCAGCACGGGCAGCGTCCACATCAAACGACCCCACCGACGGCAACGGTTCCGGGGCAACCCAATCGCCCTCCAAGAACCGGACGTACAGGGTGCGAGCCATCGCAAGCTGATCAGCGAACGACTCACGACTCGAGTCCAGCATGCCGATCAGGTCCAGCATATCGCCGCCCTCCGACCGGGCCATGTCCCGCCACCGATCCACGACACCGTCATCGTCGGAGGCGTAGCAGGCAAGGCTCGGGTTGGAGTCCTGCCGCCACGGCGTCAGATACATGAGGTCCCTGCCGCTGCGATCTACCGGCTCATGCCCGGCAGCGTACAGAACGTACGTCACCGGCATCCGGGCTTTGATCTCCTCGATAGTAGCGAACTCCGGGAATGTGCTCATCGGTTCTCCTCAATAGTCTTCACAGCAAAGTAAACAGCAGCGCAGATCACACCAGCGATCAGCCCACCGAGGTGCCCTTCCCAAGAAACACCGTCCCGAGGCACCAACCCGGACACGGCTATAGCGCCGCAAACCAGCAGCGACAACGACTTCGAGATCCAGTATTCGTTCGGGAACGTCAGCACCGTAGCCACGATGTACGCACCGAGCAGAGCGAACACGACCCCCGACGCCCCGATCACTGGGGTGCCGTGATCTCCGATCGCCCACAGCAGCCCGCCGCCGGCGACCACGCCCGCCGTCAACACCGCACCCAGATAGGCGGCGCCTCGGGTAGCGGCGATCCCTCCGAGGATACCAACCCCCACGATGTTGCCTGCCAGATGCGCCTGATCTGCGTGCAGAAACGCACCAGTCACCGCACCGGGCAAACGGTCCACGTCCCGAGGCCACACCGCATGCGCCAGCCCGGGGCCTGCGTTCGCATCGATTACGTACAATGCGGCAATGTATGCGAGCAGCAGAACCGCTGCGGATTTAGTCATCAGAACTCCTCTGAACTGATTAGTGGACGTGCCGGGGATCGAACCCGGGTACCCGCACCTGCCCGTGGCCGGTGCAGCGAAGCCAACCTTCACGCCCGAAACCTGCGGGGCTCCAAGCCCACCCCGCAGGGATACTCATTGCCGGTGGGGGGAGGAGGGGTGACGCCCCTGCTTGGACCCCCGGCAATGGATCAGATGGCCCAAGTGTCGCCGGTGTCGAGATCCTTCTCGAACGACTCGGCGGCGGTCGGGGCCGGAGCGGGGGCAGGAGCCGGGGAAGGCACAGCCTTCAGACCGGCGTCGCCGCCCTGCTTCTTGCCGAGGTAGCAGTTCGTCCACTGGCCGTCCTTCGACAGCTTCACCTCGATCGACCACACCTGCCCGACGGTCGTCTGAACCGCAGCCTGCGGGTCGGCGTTGAGCATCGCACCGGTCACACCGAGCGAGGCGCAGTCACGGGCAGCGAACCCGGCGGCCTTCTCGGAGAACGTGGCGTTCAGCCAGATGGTACCGCCCGACATGTCTTCGCCGTCGGCGCTGACGCTGCCGTCCTGAGCGACGAACATGAACCCGGCCTTCGGGGCTCCCGCCTTCGACTCACCGAAGTTAGCGGACTTGATCTCGGCAATGTACTTGCCGGGTGCAAGGTCGATGGACGGGCCGAAACCCTCCGACACTGCCTCTTGGAAGATGGACTCAAAGTTGAAACTGGACATTACTGTTGCTCCTCAATTGGTAGAGATTCTTGGTTCGTATCGATAGTAGGTGGATTCTTCAGTTCGCTGCGCAACAACGGAACATCATCCTTGTGCATGATGAACGTCTGCTGCACGATGTTACCCTCGGAAATAGCAAGCTGTAAAGTCAATGCGACAATTGCGTGCCGTTCACCTTCGGTGCCGACAGCGTACGTCTTGTTCACAGCAAACCCCGTGATGATAGCGTTCGGCAACTGGACGGGCTCAGTCACGGTTCATCAACTCCAGCATCTGCGAAATGTTCCACGTCATAGTGTCGCTCTCCTCATCGAGATCCACGGGCACTACCCCGTGGAACTGGCGGCGCAGCACCTTCGTACGATCGCCGGCGGTGATGCCCTGCCGGGCGTCAACGATCAGTTCACGCCCGACCGTGCCATCCGACCGCATCGTGCCCGGACGCAGATAGGCGATGGTGTCCATCTGCCCTGCGAGCGAGCGAGCCATGCTGCCCTGAATGTCTGGCACTACCCGATCCTCTCGATGGTTAGCAAGGGCAGTGATAATCACGACCTCGACGGGGGACCCGGGCAGCTTCGTGAGGTCACGAATATCCCGGAGGGGAGCATCCATCTTATCATAGAGCGTACCCCAATCCTTTAGCTGCATGCCGGTGTCCGTGATCGAACGCTTCGCCTGCTTCTGCAGTTCGGTGAGCGAGTCCAGAATCACAGAACGAAACTGGTGATCACCCTTCTGCAACCAGCGGGTCACCTTCTCAATCATTTCCCAGTTGAGGACATGAACCACGACACTGACGTCACCGTCAACCTGCGGCGGAGCACCCTGCATCGGGTCCCACTGCACAGTCTCGGAGGACAACCAGTCGGTCCCGCCCTCAGCGTCAAGGATGAGCCGTGGCCCCGGGGCCGTCTCGGCCAGTGAGGTCTTCCCGGTCTTGGGCTCCCCGAACAGCAGGAGCCTCCATCGCTTGCTTGTTGTCATTGCATCCCTTCCTGACCCTTGGGCCGGTAGTGGAGATCGACGATCATCTCGACGTCATCTCCGTGTTGTTGAGCGAGGCAAATATCCTGCGCCCGACACTTCCATCCGCACTCGGTAGTCACGTTGTACAGGTACGAACCAGACTCGATGGTGTGCAGCATGCTGTTCAGCGTGTCTCGCAACGCCAACGCATGCGAAGCATACGCCTCCTCGTTGAGCGGCAGCCAGCTACGAGCATAGAACGGGCCGCCCTTTGTGCGCTTCACCTTCCGGATCTCCGTGATCCGAACCCGATCGGCACGCCAACCCGTCGACGCCCGCAGCATCACCGCATACCGACCCAACTGCTGCACGTGAGTGAGCGCACCGGACAACGGGCCAACCGTCTTCCAATCGTCAATGATCCGGACACCGTCGTCCGTTTCGATCAGACGATCCACACGTCCATGCACCCGGGCAGTCCACCCGTCACGCAACCCGGACACCTCACCCACGACCGGCACCTCCACCTCCACCGTGGTCTCACCGAGATCAGCGCCGTCCTGCGCAAGATCATCAAGGTGCCCGTCGATCATCACATCGATCAGATCCTCCGGGCAATCCTCCGGGACGACACCGTCAAACGTTTCCTCCGCCCACGCACGCCACGCCACCAGCGGGTCACGACCGGAGCCGTCATACCACGCCCCGAGCGCCTCATGCACCGCAGTACCGGTGTCGACCGTAGCCCACGGGCGGGTACCCGCCGGGTAGTCAGGCTCCAACCCCTCCACGTACTCCCAGTAGAACCGGCGAGGACATCCAAGGTACGCTTGCAGCGCCGACTGGCGCACGTCCACCACCTTGTTTGTGTAATCCAACTGAACCTTCAGGTTCGGGTCTGTAGTCATTTGCTTTCTCCTCCTCGCAGGCGTGCACGCACTGCCCGCTGACGTTTCGCCCACGCCGCACGGGCAGCAACACACGGCTGCGAACCCTCACGACGGTGACGCATATAATCATTGTGCCGATCCGCCGGCGTGTAATCCTCGCAACGTTTACCGCTCACGCCTTGCTCCTCATCAGCGACCGGGCCTGATCCCGCAGCACCTGCTCCGACATCTCCCCCTTGGACTGTAACGCAGCAATCACTGCCTCGTCAACTGTTCCCTCCGAAACAAGGTCGATGATCGTGACGTGATCCGCTTCCTGCCCGATGCGATGCACCCGAGCCTCGGCCTGCAACGACTGACCGAAACTGTAACTGCGTTGCAGAAACACGGCCGTGTCCGCCGCAAACAAGTTGATGCCTTCCGACCCGGCGCCGAGAGTCACCAAAGCCACACGTGCATCCCCTCGTTGAAACCGCTGCACGTTAGCTTCTCTCAGCGCCGGGTCAACCGCACCCGTCACCATCGCAGTAGAAATCCCTTTACGTTCCAGTTCAGACGCCGCCAACTCCACCAGCTTCCGAGACTGAGCAAACACCGCAACCGGCTTGTCCTCGCCCAACTCGTCCAACACCTCGAACAGCGCCGTGATCTTGTTCGACGGCGTATCCAACGCCAGCACCTCACCCTCCGGCGACACGACAGGGGTAGCGGATGCGATCTGCGACAACCGAATCAGCAACGCCAGCGGGTCAGTAGCAACCAGCACCCCGTCGTCGATCGCCACGATCAGATCGTTCACCATCTTGTTGTAAGCGGTCCGCTGCTTCTGATGCATCTCCACCGTGCGGGTCTGGTACGTGATGGGCGGCAGGTCCAGCACCTCGTCTTTCGTGCGGCGCACAAAGTTCATATCAAACCACGCCTCGAACAGGTCCTTGCGGTCCTGCCGCAGCCCGATGTCTTTCGGCCCCCAGTTCGTTTCAATGTACGCAACGTACTGGTTGTGCCACTTGTGGCGAGAATCACCGAACGTCGCCGGGTCATAGAACCTGCCGATAGCCCACAAATCTCCGGGCGTGTTCAACACGGGCGTGCCCGTCAACGCCCACCGCCACCGTGCGTTAGCAGATACCGCCCAAAGAGCCCGGGTCTGTTTCGAGTTGGCGTCCTTCGCACGGTGCGCCTCATCAGCTATCACCACATCCCAGTCGATAGCGTTCAACGGCCCCGGCGTCTTCTCTTTCTCGGACAGTTTCTGCGACCCGTACCCTGCGACCCGAGACAACGTACGCAACGCCTCCCAGTTCACGATGACCACGACCGGACCGTCCGCCTCTTGCGCCGCACCGATCACCGCCTCCTTCTGCTTAGCGGTACCGTGCACCACAAACGTCGACGCCTCCGGGTACCACACCTTCGCCTCATCAGCCCACCGGTGCTTCATCGAGTTGGGGCACACAACCAACGCAGCCCCACCCACGGTGCGGGCAGCGGTCAACGACATCACCGTCTTGCCTGTGCCCATCTCGTCCCCGAGCAGGACACGCTTACGGTTCAACAACATCCACACCCCGACCGTCTGATAGTCAAACAGCCGAGGGTCCTGCGACTCGACGCCGTCCCGCTTCACGTTACGGACCTGCGCCCGCACCGCCTGAATCCCAGACATCAACGAGTTGGCCTCGGGTGTGGGGGTGAACCCATCCAACCGACCAAGCGTGTCCGCCACCGCCAACATCACCTGCGGCGTGATCGGCCCCGCCCAACACCCAGCCTGCGCATCCACCTTCAACCCGGGGATACGTCCAATCAAATCAGAGATCCGAGACGGAGCCCGAACCTCTAACCGCATCGAATGCGGATCAGCGTGCACCTCAATCATCGGAAATCAATCCCATCCATGATCCGATCCAACTCGTCCCGAGGGATCAGATTCCGTACCGTCGCAGCAATGTGTTCCAGCACCAGATCCGCCAGCATCGTAGCTACCAGATCCTCACCGTTCAACAAGCGGTAATCCAGCAGCGAGTTGATCGCCTTCCACTTCTCCAACAACTCGCCGTCCGGCAGCGACGCAGCAATCTCTGCCAGCCGCTCCTCAATCTTCTGGTCCCGCACCACTTCCAGATCGTCAGTCATTGTCGGCCTCCTGAAAGCCGTAAGCCTCGCCCCAATGAGAAAGCGGGCCGGTCACGTCCACGGTCAAAGGAATCTCCCACGACCGGTCCTCTAAGCACCGGGCAGCTTCGGCTGCGATCTCCGCATGACCCTTCGGGATCGAGAACACAACCTCGTCATGCACCGGCACAACAATAAAGTCAGCGAGACCGGCAACATCCAACCGGACCAGCGCCTCCTTCAACACATCCGAGCCGGTGCCCTGCATCAGCCCGTTGATCGCCTTGTAATACTCGCCCTCGGGCATGGAGAAACGGCGACCGCCTCGGGTACGCACATAAGCGAGACCCTCAGCGGCCTGCCGTTCCTCCGCCAACAGGGCAGGCTTGCCGGGGTAGTTGCCTCCAACGGCGTGATCCCCGGTCATGTCCCGCACCGTCGGGAACTCAGCAAACAAACGCAACAAGAAACCCTCAACGTCTTTCGACGGCATACCCGACGCCACCGCCAACGTATCCACACCCGCACCGTACGTGAACGCCAGAAGAATAACTTTCGCCACGCCCCGGCGGGCATCGTCCTTCGTGATCGAAGGGTCCGACCACACGATCCGGGCAACGTGCGTGTACAGGTCATCGCCTGCCTCATACGCCGCCGTCATCCCCGGGTCACGGCTCAGGTTCGCAAACAGGCGAGCCTCCTGCCCGTCGTAATCGATCGCCCACAACTCGCAGCCCGGCTCCGGCAGGACACACCGGCGGATCTCCCCGCCGCTACCCTTCGACGGCAACGTCTGCAACGCAGGGTTCGTGATCGACATGCGCCCCGTCTTCGCACGCAGCGTGTTGATCGACGGATGCACCCGCCCACCCGACGCAGCGAACGGCTCCAGATACGCACCGATCCACTTAGTCAACCGCTTGTACTCAATGATGTGCGGCGCAATATCCGGATACCGTTCCGACAACTGACCGAGCACGATCTTGTCCAACGCAGCCTGCCCCGTCTCCGTGAAATCCTCGGGCTCCCACCCGAGATCCCGAAACACCCGCTCCAACTGCTGATTCGAGTTTGGGTTCGTAACCCCCCGAGACGACAGGTGATCCCGCAACTCCACTGACCGGGCCAGCCAACGCCGGCGGGTCGCCTCCGCATACCGGTGATCGACCCGCATGCCTCGCACCTCGGCCCGGTACATGATCGCCGACGCATGCATCTCCCGCTCGTAGGCTGCGAACATCCCGGCCTCGGTAACCTCGGGCAGTAGCTGATGAACCAGCATCTGGGTGAGGAACACGTCCACCACCCCGTACTGCCAGTACGACGGCTCATCGACCGGCACCGTGGACCACGTCCACCCGTGCTTCGCCATCCGAGCCTTCAACAAGTTCTGCCCCGTCGTCGCCCACCGACCCAACCGCTCAGCCGACACGCCCTTCAACGAATGCCCGACGTGCGGAGCGAGCAGATGATGCAGCACCATCCCGTCGTGCACGTTCGACCAATGAGGCACCGGGAACCCGTCACCCTCCAACGCATGCATGTCGAACCGGGCGTTCCACATAGCCACCGGGTTGCCCTTATCACGCAGCCGAGCTAGCGCCTGCGACAACGGCCGCCCCCACCACGATGTCGGCACCGCCCAGCCTTGGTGGTCGTCAGCGAACGTCACTAGCCGAGTGAAATCCCGCTCGGTCCAGTCGAGCCCGTGAGTTTCGGTGTCGATCGACACCATCCCGACCGCCCCATCAACCCACCCGAGGAACGCATCGACGTCCGTTGACGACTCAACCAACGTCAGCTTCCAATCTGGCAGGTCATACTTCACGACAGCACCAGCACGCCGGCCGCCACCGCGCCCTTAGTGTTAGCAACCCCGATCTTCCGGCCGCCGCCACCGTAGAACACACCGCCGCTGCCTTCCTCCAGATACATGCCGTGCGCTCCCTCGTACGTCGCAAGCACACCATCAGCATCGATCCGTTCCTCACGAGTCAACGGGGCCTGCTCCTCCACCGGCTCCCGTTCCTCCGCCGCAGGCTTCGGAGCGGCAGGCATCACATCACCGGCACACGCAGCGTACCCGGCGATATCCACCAGATGATCAGCGAGATGCGGCGACGCTTGAATGCGAGCCACCTTCACCAACACCATCATGATCGCAGTGTCGTACGGGGTGACCTCACCCCGCCCTTCCAGATACGTGTTCCACAAGTCAGCGATCCTCCGGAAGTTCTCCTCCGGCGGAGCGTAGTCTGCGTTGCGGTCAGTCATGACCGCCTGCGACGCTGCTTCGATGACGGCCTTGCGACCCTTGATCTTCTTACTCATTTCGTTTCCTCCTCAAGGAAATCATACGGCTCAATTCCTGTACGGCGCAAGCGTTGCCGCTCCGCCGGGGTCAGGCCACCCCACATCCCGTACCGTTCGTTACGTGACATCGCGATGTCTAAACATTCACGCCGGGCCGGGCAGCCAGCGCAAATGCTACGGGCCAACGCCACCACATCCTCGTCGTCCTCCTCATAGAACAGATCGACGGCTGCGGCAACCTCGGCCGGGTTAGCGGACCAAGAGTCCGGGGAGCACGCCCCCCGGATCTCCTGACCCACCACCTCATCACGCATCCGACCCAGACGGACACTCCCCGTAATCAACGATCGTCGTTGGCGGGTACTGGGCAAGCGCAGGCACCGACTGGCCCGTGTTCTCCTCGATCGCCGGCGTCCCAATGTCCGTCGTTACCGTATCTCCCACCGGCCCCAACGCACACCCCGTGAGCGTCGCCGCAACGGCAATCATCATCAGCTTATTCCTCATACTGTTCCCCTTCCCTCAGTAGTCGCAACCTCGAGCAGGCCACCACGCCCGAACTCATAGTTCAACTGCCGCACGACAGCAGTGTCACGTGGGCAATCATCATAGAACGAATACCATCCCTCGCTGAAGAACTCAGCGGACCGAGGATCGAAGAACTCCCAACCCCGATCATGCACGGTACGCCGAACGATCATCCCGTTCCAACGGTACAGTTTCTCGTCCATCACTTCTTCGCTCACTTCCCCTCCCGGGACTCATCCCAACCATTACTCACCACCGCAAGCCAACCCAACCCACGGCACAACCAACGCACCCACAACGACGGACGCCGCTCAGGCAACACACGAGGCCCCACATACGGGCCGCTCACTC
>Ga0208425_1000170_pt1 | contig 23648 bp, 39 predicted proteins | sample DEB08_DNA_4_FD_185496 | JGI IMG/M metagenome (GOLD analysis project Ga0208425, IMG submission 185496) | Aqueous microbial communities from the Delaware River and Bay under freshwater to marine salinity gradient to study organic matter... | ecosystem: Environmental > Aquatic > Marine > Coastal ...
GTGTTCTTCGGCCTTCTCTTTCAGCGTCTCACGCACTTGCTCGCTGACGGCCTTGATCCCCTTGGTGACTTCTGGCTCGTCGGTTGGTGTCAAGCGTGAGACTTGCACGGGTGCGTCACGATCAGACGGCGTGAACGTGCCGTCCTCGTTGCGAATGTAAACCTGCACAAAGGCAATTGGATCTTCTGCTGTGGCTTCACCGTCGCCAACCGTACCCGGCTCAGTGCCGGATTCTTTGAAGCGTCGGATCTTGCCTAGATACTTTCCCTTCTCAGTCCTCCACTCCACCCATGAGCCAACGCGGACTTCGCTGCGGGTTGCCTTCCGGTTCTCATCTTCTTCTTTGCCGTATGCCAAAGCACCTAATGGCGGCAAGGCTGGCTGACCAAGAACGTCAAGCGGTATGCCGTTGACGCGCAGTTCGTCGCCATCATCCGCCGGATCAAGGCCAAGTTCTGACCGTGCTTCGTTGATGGTGCGGATACCAGCAGCAACCTGCGACTGCATGATCCCTGAGATGAGTTGCTCGTCTTCTTGCACCGGGTTGTCGTAGGCCAAGAACAGACCGTCAGCCAGTCCACCGAAGAGCGGCAGCAGCGATTGGTTCAGGAACTCAGCGTCAGCCACCAGATACGGGTGGATGGTGTCGCGCATGTAGGACGCAAAGCCAACCTGTGCCGAAGCAAGGTTTGGATCGTTGGCCTTGAGCAAGGTGACAGGCACGCCGGACACGGCAGCGATGACTTCCACTTTGCGGTTCTCGCCTTCGCTGAACGACAGGTCACGCGGGCTGAACTGCAACGGGCGTGCGTCTGATCCACCCTCGAAGATGTAAGGCCGACCACTGTTGCGGTTGCCTCGAAGGTTCTGATCGAGGTACGCAATCATCCGGTTCCACTGCGTCTCGTTCAGTGTCTCTTTGAGGAAGATGCCCCAATCGGGTCGGGCCTGATTCGCAAACAGGTGCTTCTCGTAGCCGTCCATTGACTGCAACAAGCCAGCCGCGTCAGACGCAGCAGCCACCCAGCCACGACCGTACAGCGGATCGTTTGGATCAGGCACGCGATTGTGCAGCACTTCGTCAGGTGCAAAGAAGGCGTTGTTCGGTTGCTGCCCGTACTCGTAGCCCTCAATCAGTTGCTCGTCACGGGTTGGCTTGATCTTGACGTACTGTGAAGGCATCACCCAAATCTCGACCGGGTAGCCCATTGGCCCCATGATGGGGTGCAGATACTCGTTGCCAGTCACTTGCAAAAACGTCTTGCGAAGGATGTTGAAGTTGTAGCCGTCGTAGAACGGTGACACCTTGTTCAACAGGTCAAGGATCGGGTGGTCATAGATTTCAACAACGTCACCGCCGGTGTTCGACCCAAGCATGGCAGACTTCGCAGGACGCATGGAGCCATCGCCTTTGAGATACCGCTGCACGCTCTTGCTGACTGACTTGGTCGGGAACTGCTTTGTGCCGCGTGCCTCAACAGACGCATACAGGCGCAAAGGCTGGGCGGCGATGCTGCGAGCGTTCATCATCACAGCCGCGTAGACGTAGCCCGTCATCAGACGCAGAGCAGCAGCCTGCTCTTGCGTTGACTTGGTCATGCCATATGTGGCTTCGGGCTTGATGGTGGATCGGACGTAGTCAAGGCGGTCTTGCTTCGCCTTGAACCCAAGAGCGGATTTGAAACCTTCAAGCATTAGAGCGATCTCCACATTCGTTCATCGTTGGCAAACCTGTCACCAGTTGCGGTCTTGTCCGCTACGCGCACCCGTGGCTCGACACGGCTGCCATCGAAATGAACCACGGCATATCGCAACGCATCCATCGCGTGATCCATCTCTTTCTTCGGTGCATCCTTGTATCCACTTGAGCCACCAAGCCACTCGTATGACTCAAACTCACGGATGGTGTTCTCGCACTTCGGGTCAACAGTCAAGCGTGGCTGACCGTCGCCAGCACGGGCAAGACGCTGCTGCACCTTCTGGATGCCCGGAAAGACGCTGTTGTCAGCCGATGCCACATCGAGGTTGGATTGATGCATTGCAGCCTTCAACTTGGCGGCTGACGGATCAAGCACAAACGACTCGATTTTGTACCGACTGGCGATGTCCTTGGCGGTTGCGATCACATCCACTTCAAGCATCTGCGACTTGTAGAACTCCTCGATGATGTGCAATCGACCGTCGCCATCCTCGCCCACAACCAGAAGTGCCGCCGGGTTGGTGTACCCTTCATCCTGTCCCACGATGATTCGCCGCCACTCTTCGGTTCGTTCCCGCACATGCACAGACCGATCAAAGCGGTCGTACACCAAGCCCTCGCCACCACGCCACTTGCCCTCAACGTATCGCTCAAACGCTACCCCTTCGAGGCTCTGCAAGTCATCCAGATACGCTTGCGGCAGAAAGAAGTTGTCAGGGCTTCTGGTCTGGATGGCCCGGCAGTTCGGTGCGGCTTGGTGTCCACCGGCAAGCCCGAAGCGTACAGCCAAGAAGTGCGACGGCGCACCGGGGTTGCACGCTCCATACAACTGCATGGCAAGGTCATCGAGTTCAAGACGGATGCGACCACGCAGCATCGTCCAGTCACCTTCGACCAACTCAACGGCTTCATCAACCGCACAGCCTGACAGGTTCAAAGACCCCATCTTTTCGTAGTCATCAAGGCCGAAGTAGTAGATCGTGCCGCCACCAAGCAGGCGGATCACACGCTCGCTCTTGTTGTGTTCGTATGTACCACGCGGCAGCACGGGTGGCAGGTTGCCATCTTGTTCAAGCAGCGTGCGAAGAGTCGTGGCCTTCAGGCTGACAAGGTGCTTCCGCGCCAAGCCCTCACGCGCGCCCGGTCTACCAACCAAGCGAGCCACCAACTTCATGCACAACGCCCGCGTCTTGCCTGCACCGAACGCACCTGAATACAACACCTCACGCTGCTGCGCTCTGATGAAGTCAAGTTGTGCGGGCAGCAAGTCAAACTTCATCGGCTGGCTTCTCTGGTGGCGTGGCTTCGGCAAACTCGATGGTCAATGGCCGCAGCCCTTCGCCGCTGTGTTCGGTCTTCTCACGCATGCCAAGGTACTGCTTGCTCAGCCAGATGAGCATTTGCCGATCGCCTTCCAAAGCAGACTGGAACATGCTACGACGCATCGACGCATGAGCCTTGAGCCGTTCACGTTCGATCAGTTCGCGGTAGTCCTCACGGGCGTACAAGGTCGAACGCGAGCAACCAAACCACGCGGCAATCTCCTCGAAGGTGCATTGCATCGCTGCAAGTTTCTTCATTTGCTCAAGGTCAAGATCCAACGGTGCTGGCATCAGTCACCGCCCTTCTGGAGCGCATCGCTCGGAGTCGCACCGGCCTTTCCAGCGTGGAACGCTGGCGTGTCACTCGTGTCACTTGATACGCGCTTAGGATATGGTTTGCTTAGTTGCACAATACGTTTTTTTAGTTGCTTTGTCAAAGGCATGAGGTAGCGGTGCTTTCCGTCTCCCATTTTTTTGCAAGCGTTTGGGTCAATAGAACGAAGACTGCTTATGCTCCGAGTACCGAATTTGGCGACCGCAGATCTTGGGTGGTATGACTGTCCATTGACTACAACTTCGTCTTGGCCTTTGAACATACCGGTATAGATCCAACCGCCTGCTTGATAGATGCCACCGTGGTGGCCTTGTGATGCGTCAGCAAACGAGATAAGCATTTTAAGGTTTGGGTTCTTTTTTTTCAGCAAGCGAATGCTGTACGAGATGGCTTGAGACGTTTGGAACGTGTGCGAATTCAAAGCAACTCGGCAAAGTTCAACCATGTCATACGATCTTCTGAGCCCGTACTGTTCACCGTTTGTCACACTTCCACCGCCATTGCCGTAGATAATCGAACCAACGAAAGAGCCGTCATACCAGACGCCAAAGCAATTGATCTTGAAGCATGGCATCGTCTTTGAATAGTGCCAGTTCTTGCAAGCATACTCTGACGCTTTGGCACTACACCATCCAACTTGTAGACCTACGCTTGCCATGTGTGACCACACTTCGGGCAGATTGTTGGGCTTTTTTCGTCAAGTCGGTTCTGCTCACTGTCATCTAGTTGGTCAAAGTCTGGCAAGCGCAGCATTGCTGCAATCTCGTCGCCTTCAAAGCCAGTCGCAAGTTTGAGGTCATCCGGCAGAGCGTCCATCAGATCACGCAGCGTGTCATCTTCCCACTCAGCCAACTCAGCCGTCTTGTTGTCTGCGATGCCGTAGGCAACTGCCTCGGCTGTGTCAAGGCTGGTCTTGGCTGCTGCAATCTCAGTCCATCCAAGTTCCTTCGCCGCGTACCAAGTGCCGTTGCCTGCGATGATCGTCGTGCCGTTGCTGTGCAGCACGATGGGCTTGGTCTGCCCGAACCGAGCAAGGCTGGCTTTGATCGCCTCGATGTTCCGCTTGTCGTGCTTGCGAGCGTTGGACGGGTCTGGTGTCAGGCTTTCGATGCTAACGGCTAACGGCTTCAACGATTCGTGTATGTCTGTCATGGCTTCCTTCTCCTTGGTCTTCCCTCCGCCGGTACTCGCTCGGCTTTCTTGCCGGTCAGGTTCTCCCACCGCTGCACGATAACGTCGCAATACTTTGGTTCTAACTCCATGCCGTAGCACTTGCGACCAAGTTGGTCAGCCGCAATCAGCGTGCTGCCCGATCCAAGGAACGCATCCAAAATGATCGTTGCGTCGTGGTTGCCGATTGCCTTTGCCGCCAGAGCCACAGGCTTTTGCGTTGGGTGGAAGTCGTTGATTCCATCGCGGTCTTGATTCCAAACAGTGGCTTCAGTCGTTGCACCGCACCATCTAAGCGTTGAGCCTTTTGGCTTGAAATACAAGCAAGGTTCATGCCTTGGTTTGTATTGTGCGCTCATTGCTGCGTATGTTGCGTTAGTCTTGTGCCAAACGATTGCAGCGTGAACTTCGCATTCATTATCATGTACCGCGTTCAATACATCTCTTGCTTTATTGTCTGCGTGCCACATATAGCACGGCCCGTCAACGACTGACAGAGCAAACGGCAAGAACGCAAAGTAAATGTCAGTGCTGTCATCAGCCTGCAATTTGTCACGCTTCTCCTTGTTGAAAAACCCACCGTCATAGTCCACGCCGTATGGTGGATCTGTGAACATCATCTCAGCCGTTTCGCCTTGCATCAGTTTGGCGATGTCATCCGGGTTGGTTGAGTCACCGCACAGCACGCGATGATCGCCAAGCAGCCACAAGTCGCCCGGTTGCGTGGTTGGCTCTTTTGGCGTTGGCGGCACTTCGTCCTCATGCACCTCGTCAGACGGCAACCGCAGCATCTCTGCAATCTCGTCGCCTTCAAAGCCGGTCGCAAGTTTGAGGTCATCCGGCAGAGCGTCCATCAGGTCACGCAGCGTGTCGTCTTCCCACTCAGCCAACTCAGCCGTCTTGTTGTCTGCGATGCCGTACGCCACGGCCTCGGCTGTGTCAAGGTTGGTCTGGGCTGCTGCGATGTGCGTCCATCCCAGTTCCTTCGCCGCGTGCCAAGTGCCATTGCCTGCAATGATGGTTGAGCCGTTGCTGTGCAGCACGATGGGCTTGGTCTGCCCGAAGCGGGCAAGGCTGGCTTTGATTGCTTCGATGTTCCGCTTGTCGTGCTTTCGGGCGTTGGACGGGTCGGGCGTCAGGCTGTCAATACTGACGGCTAACGGCTTGAGCGATTCGTGTATATCTGTCATTGCTTCCTCTTTCTTGGTCTTACCATCGCCAAACCGAACAACAGCATCGGCCCGGCGAACGGCACAAACCTATCTGGTGGATCGGGCAGAAAGCCAGCCGACAACAGTGGCGGGCTAATCTCTGGCTTGAACGGTGGCAAGATGCTGCCGGGTATAGCAGTTAACACAGACCGTGACACCGTGAAGCCCAAGTCAGGCATGCTTGTGCTGAGCCTTGGCTTGGGTGCTTGCGGAGTACTGGCAGCAATCGTCGGATAGATCAACTCATCGTCAGCCTTGCTTGCGTCCCCAACTTGCAGCGTGTTCACAACCTCGGTGACTTGCGTGAATCGGTCGAAGGCTTCCTTGCCGATCAGGGTTGACAGCACAGCCACAGCAATCGCCATGCGTTGGTTGACCTTCACGGCTTGCTGCTGCTGCTTCTCGCACTGGCTCAGGGCTTGCCGCTCATCCTTGGCTCGCTGTTCGCACTTCGGGCAGGTCATGCAAGCGTCACCGTTTGCCCGCTCAGCAGTCGCACTTGTATCTCGCCTTGCACCTTCATCGGGTTGGTGTTGGTCACGCGCCGGTTGCTGTCACCGCTTGAGATACGACCGCCATTGATCGTGCCGTTGCCGATGGTCAGCGTGGCGTTGTCATCAGAGTCTTTCAGCAGCAGTTCACCACCGTTGAGTGTCAGCGTGGTGATCACAGAACCCGAAGATGCAACTTGACCGACACGACCATTGGCACTGGCGTTGACAATCGTTGCACTTGACTCGAACGCACCAGAAGCGTTCACGGTGTTCATGGGGGCGGCTGACGTTGCACGGCTACCGCGTCCAATCCGTACGTCTGACGGCCCTGCCGCACTTGCAGTTGGATCGTCTGTGCTGATGTTTGCACCAATGGTCACTTGGCTTGAACCGGGCGAGACAACGATATCGTTGATCGTTGCGCGTGTGAGAGTCAGCACCCCGGTCGTGGTGTGGATGTGCAGCCGGTTGATTCGCCCTGCGGATATGGTCATCTCACGCGGCATTGCGACGATGTGCAGATCCTCGACGAACGGGCGTATGCCGATGGCACAACGGCTCGAAGCCAGCACCATTGTTGTCGCACTGATCTGCAATGAGCCGCCGCCAAGCGTGCCACCGTACGAGTCAGCCACCCGGAACTCACGCAGGTTCACGGCTTTCTGGTTGCTGTTGCCAACGTCTTGGTTGTTGCCTGCGAAGTAGACGAAGCCACCAGCAGCCGGTACGCCGTTGCTCCAGTTGTTGCTGTCGGTGTACGAGTTGTCTGTGCCTTGCCACAACGTGACAGCCTTGCCGGTTGCTGCCGCTGCGCTGCTGTTCCGGTTGTCAAGTACAGGTAGAACCATCAGACAAGGATGAACGTGTCACCGTTCGCTGGAGCCTCAGTGAGAGCGTTGACCGTGAACTTGCCACGACCGCCGCTCAGTGCGTAGTCAGTCACCAACTTCTGCTGCCCGGCAAGGTTGCCCGTGACAAACAAGCAGATGCGGTCGTTGAAGTGATCCGCTGTGGCTTCGCTTGCGTTGGTCTCGAACGCCGTTGTGGTTGGCGTGAACGAGGTATTGTCAACCGAGAAGATTGGGCAAGAGTCCATCATGGCCTCGAGCCGGTCAGCCGCAGTGCTGTCACCGCTGATCTTGACTGCATCAACAGGCTGGTTGCTCGTGCCATCGGTGTAGTCAGACAAGTTGGTTGCACTGGTGGTGCTGTCATCAATCCGCTTGACATTCACAGCCACGACGTTGTTGCTGTTGTCAATCGCAGCGTCAAGGGCCGCAGCCGCAGAGGCGTCACCGTTGATCTGCTTGGTGTTGACCTCAAGCACGCCGCTCGATGATGTGACGTTCGAGTTGCCAACCTGCGTGACATCCACTTGCAGCGTGTCATCGTCAAGCACCAATGACTCGTACGCTTGGGTTCGCATCGCAACGCCCGAAGCCAAGACCGGCACGAACACGTTGGAATCCACAAGGCTGATGCTGAACTGCCCCATGTGGTTCGTATTGGCACTGGTGAGTTCGAGCGCCCAGATGCCGTTGGCAATGTGGGTGAAGTCGTTAGTGCCGCCGCTCGCGGTCAGCGTGAGCGTGCTGCTTGTGGTGTCCTTGATCAACCGTGCGGTGATGTCGCCGGGCGTCAATGAGGTCACAGGCTCGCCGCTGGTCGGATCAAGCAGCGGCCCGATTGCCACGGTGGTTGTTTCGGCTTGCTCGATCAGCCCAAGGTTCTGGCTGGTCACTCTGCCGCCTGCACCTGTACGGGCTTGCACCGAGAACGTGCCAACGACGGCACGCACCGATTGCGAGTCAACCGTTCCAGCCACCACCACCGAGAACGTCGAGCCAACCGAGTAGAACGAGGCGTCACTGCTGGTCGTGATCGTCACCCGGTGAAAGCCGGTCAGCGAGTTCACATCCACAGTGAGCGTCGCACCCGATGTGGAGTTCGACGTTGTGCCGTCCTTGTAGATCACAACCGATCCGCTGGTGATGGTTGCAGCAGCACCGGCTTGGCTGGACGTTGAAAAGAAGGCGTTGACTGAGTCGCCTTGTTGGATATCACCGAAGTTGCTCATGCTTGTATCAAGCCTCCATCAATCAGGCCGGATGAGATTCCGTATTGCACGCGGTATCCGGGAGCCGCTGACTTGTACGGGTGGTCGCTTGGCAGGTTGGCTTCCAAGCCATATTTGTGAGCCAGATAGCCTTCAATCTTCTGGCGTTCGTTTGTGTCGAGAGTCGCACCGCCAACCAGTACTTCTGCGATATCGCCGGTCAGCGGATTGCCACCGACTGCACTTGCACCAAGGTCAAGCACGTTGCTGTTGCTGATTGAACCGCTGTTTGTCGTTCCGGTTGTGGTCATATCAGAACCGTTGACAAACCCGTTGCACGAGGAAGAAACACGCGAAGCCGTCACAATAACGAACTCGGTGCGGCTCCAGTTGCCTGCGGACTGCTCCGGGATATTCGTAGTGCCACCAATGCGGGCTTGCAGAACACCTGCCGCCGTTGTCATCAAAGCAAACGTGGTGTTGCCTTTCTCAAAGAAGAACTGCGCACCGCCGTCATCAGTTGACTTGAACACCGACGCCATCCAGATATCGCCCGTGCCAACGTCAAGGGCTGCAATGTCACCATCGCTCAAGATGTCGTTGCTGCCGTCGTACCTCACCACAGGCTTGCTATTGAGTTCGTTGGTTTCAAATGTTGGTTGGCGTGCCGATGTGGCTTGACTGACAGTATTGCCGTTGCCGCTTGAATCTGTCCACGAAGACACACCGTCGCCGTCATTCAACGACAACGAATCGGCCTTGTACCACGCGGTCAAGGTTCCGGCAGACAGATAGTCGGGCGTCCAGTCAGGCATATCACTTCTTGAAGATGCGGTCGCTCAAGAGTCCGAGGAGCGGTCGCCCGATCCACGCGCCGACGGCAAAGGCGATGATGTACCCCGAAGCGATGGCGAGGAAGGAAATAACTTGATCCATGTTCTGATCTCCTTGAAGTTCAGGGCCGCGACTCCCGCTGTCACGCAGAGTCCGGCTATCAGTGTGAATACGAATATCTGCGACTCCAGCACCTTCGCCAGAATCGCCATGAGAACTGTGAGTGCGATGCCCAAGGCTACTGGAATCCAACCCCGGTTGCCTCTGGTCACGAACAGCAGACCGCCGCCCGTCAGTATCAGAAGCGTGCCGCTGAACTTCAACGGATCGAGAGCGTGCGCCACTTCCGTGCTTGGTGTCTCCGCTATCGCTTTGGCAAAAGGGAAAGACAGTCCACCCCCCTGAGTGGACTGACAACCAAGCATCAAGATGGGCAGCAAGTACCTCATGATCCGGTCTTGCCCTCCAACCGGGCAACGCGCTGCTCGACTTCGTGCGTACGGTTCTCGATGAGTTGCACCGCCGCTTCGAGTCGATCCACGGCACGCCGCAGTTCGTCGATCGCAGCCTTGACGCGGCCTGCTCCAAAGACAACACCAAAGATGATGCTGGCGGGGGTTATGAGTTCGGGGAAGAGTTCTGATTGCATGCTTGCCCTGCAAGAACGGATACCAGATCAGCAAGACGCTCCAACCGAACCATCACAGCCCAATTGCGGTCGTTGTCTTGACGCATGAGTACCACCGGCACGCCGCCGTGGCTTTGATGTTCATCGGCTGCATCTGTCTCAGCCTGAAGCAAGAAGTCAAGCGAAGCAATCCGGGCGCGTCGTTTGACCTCAAGGTGCAAGCCCTCAACGCCAGTGAGGTCAGAAGACAACTTGCCGTCTACTTGTGCCGTGCGTCTGACGCTCAGCCCTGTGGCATCCTCCCACGCCTTGGCTGCTTCGAGTTCGCCGCGCTTGCCCTTTTGTCTTGAGTTGGTCATGGCGTGCGTTGTATCTCAGTCCAGTGCTTCTTGCTCATCGCCACCGGATCAGGCTTGGGCTGAAAGTTGTTGTCGCTCTTCCGGATGCACCCAAGGCAGAACGGGCCGCAGCCGTCTTTGGCATTGCGTTCACGAAGGAAGGCAGCCACCGGCAAGTGCTGGCGGCAACCAAGACAAATACGGCTGGTTCTATTCATCGTCTTCCTCGTCATCATCGTCTGCATCAAACTCGATCAGCGAGTCTAGGTCGGGCGGGTGCAGATTGTCCCAATCGTTCCACAGCGTCAACTTGGCCTGCTCGACCGCACCAAGAACTTCGTGCAGCGACATATCCCACTCGACACCCATGTACCGGCAGCACTTCAAGATGGTCATCTGCAACTTCACGCTCGGATCGGTAGCCATGGCTTATGTCTCCTGAAAGCGGACAAGTTCCGCCTCCCAATTCTTTGCACAGAGCCGGTTCGGTCTATCCGTCTTGGTCTCCGCGATGAGGCACGCAGCACCCCATGCAGAGGTATCCATACGGCTCGCCCAGTCCGGCGTGAGCGGCCCAAGAGTACCAACGTTCGCATACCAGTAAGGCAGAGGAACTTTGCGGGTTCGGTAGCACTGTGTGGGCGGTACGGGTCGGTGGGTGTGACCACGCACGAAGAGGCGATGAGAATGGCCGCCAGTGATGTTGTTGAACTGCAACGCCTCCAACTCGTCTGAAGTCTGCCCGGCATCGAAGCCATGAAAGAAGACCACCTGCCCAATCTGTACCTGCCCACGCTGGTTCTTTGCATACGGATATTGCGCCCACTTTGAGAACTCAGGCCACCGGGAGTCGCGGCCTATTTCGATCATGTCCCGCAGAGCCTTTGGAATCCGGCGCGGATCACGCTTGAAGATGTTGTCATCATGGTTGCCATTCATCCAGATCAGACGGCAGGACTCAGGCAAGGCTTCCCGGATCGACCGCAGGAAGTTGCTGGCATGCTCGAACTCGTCAGCAAGCGTGTGGTCATGCTCGCCTGCGTGGACGCTGGCTGCTGCTGCTTCGAGCAGGTCGCCACAGTGGACGAAGTGGGTGAGGCTTGGGCCAACGTCATCGAGCAACTCCATCAGCCTTGCGTGAGCCACAGGACTCGTGAAGGGCGAGTGGCTGCATGAGATGGCTGCGATGCGTGCCGTGTCCACATTTGTATATCGGCAGTCGCGGTCTCATTCTGTTATACGCGCACGCGCGCGCGGGCAAACTGTCCGAACCAGTAAACAGACAAGCCCGCAGAAGTGAGTCAAACTGCGGGCCTGCTGGCTCACTTGATCGGGAGGCAAGGAGCAAGGGAACTGAGTTGTCGCCCGAAGGCTAGAACCTCACCCGCACTTGCGAACGAATGAGGCTGGCGAGTAGTCCATCCACACGCCGCTACAGAAAGGAAAACCGCCGCTGGTCGCCAGATCAACGACGGCAGGAGGGTGTCTGCTAATGGTACAGCCTTGCCACCTGATTGCAAGCAATCTGCAAAAGTTCTAGCCGACCGTCAACACCAAAATGCTTCCGGTACACCCGATACACAAAGGCTCCCTCCTCACGACTGAAACCTACATACTTGCACGTTTGAGTCAAGCCAAAGTAGTCGCAGGACGATCCAAAGAACTTGTAAGGCTTGAGCCACTTGAAACCATGGAATCTAGATGGTGGCACGAGAGCCATTCCCTGCATGCGTTCAATCGGCCTGCGTGGGCAGTAGTGGTTGTAGAGCGTGTCCATCTCAAGCAACTTGCGTCGTAGTGGTGATTTGGGCTTCCTCATAGTTCAAACAACGTTTCTCGGTAGACCGGGCGATACAAGTTGGCCTTGCGTCCGTACCGGGTGACACCGACTTTGCCTGACTTCTCGATCAAGCCCTTCTTGACTAGATAGTTAAACGTGGCTGAGCATGACTGGTGCGACATCTCAAGATCGAGTTCCGCACGGTCGCATGTGACCAATCTGGCTTTGGTGATGTACGCCAGCACCTTGGCGGCGACTGTGTTTGATTTGAGTGCGAAGGCTTCGTTGCTGCACTCGTCATTGGCTTTGGGCTGCTTGCCCTTTCCTCTTCCTACGGTCATGGGTTCCCTCCAATTAGAACGGTAAGTCAAAAACCAACTTCGTCAGATGTTGGTCAGGTATTTCAATCTCAAGCACGTCGATCAGTTCAAGGATCTTGGTGCGGTTGGTGAACTCCTCGGCCTCGTCAGTGCCGTGTTTGAGTTCCAGAAAGTATTGCTGGTGGTCGCTGCTGTAGCCATAGGCCACGCTTCCACTCGGATGGTCAACGGTGTAGTGGCTCATTGTCTGCCGAACTCCTGCTTGATAGCACTGCGAAGATACGCTGCCGGTTTGTCTGCTGTCGCAATCCGAGAGTCCAAGTCTTGCAACCAGACCTTTCCTTTTGCGGGGCCGTGGATGCCCTCTACAAGCCTTGGGAGAATCATTGAGGTAGTAGGCGTCAAACCGTTTGCAACGGCCCAGCGGGCAACCTCGACCTTGTATGGCGAAGATTCAGGATCGAGGCCAGCAGCCTGCAGCCTTGTCTCCGAATCGGTAATAGATTCAGTCAGTGATTGCTGAGGCTCTTTCTGTCTTTCTCTCTCTCTTTCTTTCTTTGGCATATGGGTCGGCAATGCATCCGCATATGCGCTAGCATTATCTCCTTTGCCCCACCGGGTTTGCGCTGCTTTGCGACCCTTCGCTACTCGATCGGCTGCGGCGTCCATTTCAGCCCGCATCCGCTCGTTGTAGAGGCCATCAGATTCCTCATCGACTTGGAACTTGTCACGGATCGCCTTCCATGTGTCAACGCTCATGCCGTCCGCCAGACGGCTCAGGCGGTCGAAGTCGTTGGGCAGTTCGCCGGACTGAGCCTGCCAGCAGAGAAGGCGGATATACGCACCCACCTCTTCGTTGGACAGGTGAGCCGTGCCAGCCATGAACGCGCCGGGATACCACTTGACGAATGCGAAGTTCATACCAAGTCCCCCTGAAGGCTTTGGGCTGCATCGTCCAGTTCGATCATCTGACCTTGCAGCCTGATGATGAACTGGTCAAGCGTGTTCAGTTCCTGATCTGTCGGCTGCTCAGCCATGATGTTCTGGCTCAGGTCATTGATGCACTGGCTCGTGACAAGTATGCGCTTGGTCACTTCGCGCAGATGGTTCATGCGTGCTGGTGTCATGCTTCCACCTTTCCGAACTCAGCCTTGGCTGCTTCAATCACGGTGTCAATGATGGCCTCAAGTTGCTGCTCGATTTGCAGCAAGTCTTGATCATGCCCGGTGGCTTTCAGTTCCACGGCAGTCTCTTTGATTTCTTTGCACTTGCCTGCGATCGCCAGCAGGTCAACGGCTTCAATGTGAATGGTTGTCATGTCAGTTCCTCTCTGGGTTTAGTTCGTACCATAAGGTTGAGAATGCGACCTCTGCGACTGCTGGCACGACTGCGTTGCCGAGGGCTCTGTTTCTTGCTTTGTGTTCTCTTGCATCGTCCAGTTCATCGGGAAGCCCATCAGAGTGTCCACCCACGCTGCATTCAACTGTGTGCGGCGGTTCCCATTCGTATTGCTGTCTGTTGGCAGATGCAGGCCATCTTTGTCCTGATGAGACTTGATTCTTGGCAGAAGTGCCTTCTCTTTCAAGATATTGAAGTTCAAAAAAGCGTTTGCTGTTTTCATTGATAATGCTCCCCTGAACACTGCTTTCCTCAAGGTTGCTATATGTCCCATGTTGTTTGCCATCGAAGCAGTCGGGGTTGGAAACGCCAAGTATGAACCATCGCGTCCGTTGGTGTGGTGCGCCAGTTTCGCTCGCTGTGAAGCAGCCAGCCGTCGATCTAAAACCCAATCGTTCCAAGTCGCACAAGACATTGTGGAGTACGGAATGGTGTCCCGGTGATTCTGCTGAAGTGATCCCCTCAACATTCTCGAAGAAGCAAGCCCTAGGTTTGAGAACAGCAAGCCCTGAAGTGATGACGGGCCAGAGGTGTCTAGGGTCTTTGGTCGCTTTACGGCTACCACTGAGACTGAATGGTTGGCAGGGGAATCCGCCAGAGACAATATCCACGCATCCTCGATACTTTGACCAAGGGAACCTGTGAAGATCCGGGTAGATAGGTGCTGCATCCAACTCACCTTTTCGCATCTTTTGCTCCAAGATTGATACACAGAAGGCTTCCCGTTCCACCATAGCCACTGTTCGCATGCCTTCGATGCATCGGTGCAGTCCGAGGTCGATGCCTCCGATACCAGCGCAGAGGGAAAGATGGCGCATGTCATTTGACCTCCTCTTGCATCTTGCGACGGGTCTGGATCGTCTGCTGAAACTGTTTAGGCAGGCAGTTCATAGGAACCATGAAGGTGATGCCATACGCCTTCATCATCACAGTATCGTTCTTGGCGGGCATATCATCCCACCGCTTTGCTTCGCCGCAGAGTCGGCACAAGCAAGTGCTGTCGCTTATCTCTTGCCAATCGTGCAGGCACTCTCTTCGCCTAAGCACGACCTCGCCCGCTGGCGAGATTTGTTCATCTTCGTGGTGATCGTCTTTAGGATCACGAGTTTCGTTCGTCCAAAAGTTCATATCAGTTCCTCTCTGGTTTCGTTTGGGTTCGAGACCACCGCCCGATGCGGTGGCCTCTGGCTGTTCTCATTAGAACGGAATCTCACCCTCGTTGATTGGCGCTCTGGTTTGTTGTCCGAACGCAGCCCTAGGCTCTTCGTCCAACTCAACAACCTCAGTTACTTTGAGACTGAAGAACCGCTTGCCGTCCTTCTCTTTGACCCATGCTGCGATTTGCAACTTGCGTCCTTCGATTTCAAGCGGGCCGCTGTATGGAGGTCGCTTACCACCTGCCTCGCCATTGTTGAACAAGGCACCATTTCCAACGTCGTTGTACTGCTTCATGCTGTTTCCTTCACTCTTTTCAGCCACGCTTTCAGCGTGACCACAGGGACTTCTTCCAACTTGCTGGCCTTGTATTTGGGCAAGGCGTCAAGCAACTTCTGCATCTGTTCATCGGTCGCCCGGTCTTCAATCTCAACCGCAAGGCCGACGGCTTCTTGCTCATCGTGCTTGTATGTTGAATCGTCGCGGGTGTCCACTTCCAGACCGTCAACCCGTGGCAGCATCAAGATGTCACGCAGCCAGTAGGAGAACGCTGTGGTTAGTGCGGCACTCACTGCCTTGTCAAGCGGGCGACCGTTGCCGGGAATTGCAGGGTATGTGACCTCTGCACAAAGGCAGTCTTCTTCGGCTTGCTGATCCGTCGCCAGAGCCACGCAGAAGTTGTTGATCACCATGCAACCCAAGTCGGTTTGCTGGATTGACCACGACCGGCGGTAGGCCACAAGCCCTGCGTCGTGCAACGCCTTGCGGCAAGCCTTCAGCATGTCTTCGGCGCTGGTGTAGTTGTACCCGTGGTACTGGTTCTGCGAGCCTTTGCCCACGGCTTCCAATGATTGTTGTGCGGTCTTCAGGGCCGTCCACACGTTGGCCTTCCTCTCAGTTGTCATGGCTTACGCCTCCTTTGTGACAATGTTGAACTCGGATTTCGAGCCACCTTGAAGTGCGGCCCACTCTTTGATGATCGCTGCTGCAATCTGTCGCCCGCCACGGTAGTTGATCCCACGGCGTTCGGCTTCGTCAATCACTATGCGAATTGCTCGCTCGTCATTGATTTGGATGGTCAGTGGCATTTGCTTCATCTGACTTCCTCTCTTGGTTTTCATAGGCGGTCACAAAGTCTGCCGCCAGATCAGACGCGGATCGGATGTTCGGCGCGCTGCCGATTCGGATGTCGTCACCATTGAGCCTGTCACGAACGATCCATTCGTCAGCAGACTTCTCGATCACGATACGGTGAGGTGCATTCATCGGGTGAACTCCTTCAATGCTTTTTTGACCTTTGCCCAGTAGCGGTCAAGGTTCTCTTTTTTCTTGCCCGTAGCACGCAGGGCAGCAGGGCCGCCGTTGTGCATACGGGCCATGGCTTCGGCTTTGGTCATGTCTTCAGGGATGCGGTGCGGCTTGGCGTAGCGGGCCATGTACGACCGGAAGCAAAGCACGCTGGTGTCCAGATCAAAGACGGCATCAGGCCACTTGCCCTTGATTTTGCTGTCTGTGAAATAGGGCTTTCCGATCTGGAATGCGCCCGCGCTGGTATGGTTGTCGCCCCAGATTTCGCCAGTGCGGCAGTTGGTTTCGACCTTCCAGATGGCACGCTCGAGCGGTGTCATGTCGATGCTCAGGGCTACGGTTGCAATCAGTGTGGTGATCATGTCAGTTCCTTTCAGTTCGGCAGAGTCGCCGGATGCCCACCCCGAAGGGTGGGCGACCGGGGGCTGTGCGTTTATTGGTTTTCTTGAATCTCAATATCGAGTGTAAAAATCTCTTCAGCAATCTCGCTGAGTGCATCCCATTCGACTTTTTCGACTTCAGAAAAATCCTTGCGGCCATCTGCGTTTAAAAACTGGTCTACGAGTTTTTTGACCATTTCTTCTCGTTCTTGTTCAAGGGTGTTCATGTCAATTCCTTTCCGAGCGTTATTGCCCGATGTCCTATCATACACAGTCATCGTCACAATGCAAGTCGGTGATTAGACATTATCCAACATTTTTCAGACTTTTTTCCGATGATGCCTGTATGGCGAAATTCATGGGCTTTGAGAATGTAGAAACGTACACGGCCTACGACCGGCTGACACGGGATGCCCGCGTGTTCGCCGCTGAGTGCGTTCTACGGGCCAAGCAGCAGGACAATGGGCAAGCAGCCGCCGGGATGCAAGAAGCCCTCTCAGACGCCTTGTGGCAGGTTTGCAGCCACGGCTCAGGACGGGAACCCGAAGGCGTGGTCTTGCTGGCGATGGCCTTGCTGGAACACTCAGTGCAGCAGATGGCCCACGGCGAGTTGCTTGTGGCGTTGCACTGGCACTTCGTCGGGCAGAAGCCCGGTGATCAGTTGGAACTCTTCAGCCAAGGCTGATCGTGCTGCCGACGGAAAACGAGGCGTCACCGCCAAGCATGCTGATCGGGTTGGACACGGTGGCGTTGTTCAAGGCCGAGTCAAGCAGCAAGCGACCGCCGCTGTAATTGTTGACGGTCGTGATCGTGTACCCAGCCGTTTCATTGTCGCGGCTGCTGAATACACCGTCATAGATGTTGAGCGTGGTGACTGTCCCGCTGCTGCGGTAGTCCACCGATCCGCCAGTGTCAATCGTGATGGTTGGGAACGCTGCACTACCACTGGTCTGCACCGTGCCACCAAGCACGTTCGCCGTACCGCTGATCGTCGATGCACACTCAATCGTGCCTTCACTTGCGGTGATGTTTGCCAGCCCTGTGATGCTGCTCGACAACGCAATCGTGCCGGTGCTGTTGCCGTTCATCAGCACAGTGGTCACGGCTGCGGACGATCCGACCGTGACTGTGCCGTTCAATCGAGAAGCAAGCAGCGTTGTGATGGCGGTGCTGGCGTTGCCTTTGAGCGTCAAGAATGCGTCAGAGGCAGAACCGCCGGTGATCCTGAAGTCAGTCCAAGTGCCGGTGATGTACGCTTCGGTTCCACCTGATGCGAACTCGCAAAGCGGGCCGTCAAGGTCAAGCGATGTTGTGCTGTCACCAATCGTGCCGGTGAACCCTTCGCCAACTCTGAACGTGATACCAGTGAGGCCAGTTGCCGCACCGCCAATGGTGTCACTGCTGCTGTTGATGATCAGAGTGTCATCGTTGCTTGGTGCGGTTCCTCCCCAGTTGGCTGCTGTTGTGAATGTCTTGGTCGTGGCTGACTCGCCGCCTGTCCAGATCAAAGTGTTTGGCATCAGTCAGAATCCTTTGCTGGCATCAATTCGTTGAGCCGTTCTTGCCTTTGCTTGCAGCCACAGCCTTTCGGCTTCAATCGCCGCAGCGGTGTCTTGTTGATATATCGGGCAACCTTGTCACCCAGTCCACCAATGGAATCACGGCCCGCGTCTTTGCAGGCTGCACATTCTTCTTCGGTCGGGCGCTCGTGCCGGTTGAGACCGCACATGCGTTGCCGGTGATAGATTGTCAGATGTTTACAACTCAAGACAGAGTCACCTCTGGTGGGGGTAGTTTGTCGGGTTGACCGAAGCCACCAAGGTTGAAGACTTGTGTGACGCCAGAAGGTAGCCCATCTGTCAGCCTGTGATATCCGCCAACGATCGGGTTGGTCATGCTTTGCAAACGCAATAAACCTGCATTAGTTCCCCACGCAAGTACTGGAACCGAGGTGGTTGGGAAAGCCTCAACACCTCTTGCAGCGTTGTTGGTTGAGTTGGTGCTGATCATTATGTCTTGCCGGATGAAACCAATGTGCGCATCCATCATGCTGTGCGTGTAGTTGTGATCCAAAGCGAATGCGCCTTTGTATGATCCAGCAGACGAATCTTGATTCGTGGTGGGTGTTGTCGTTGGGGGGAACTGTCGCATCCCTGCCACTTTGCCGGAAACCCCTGCAATATCACCCAAGTCTGGTGCGTAGGTGACATCTTGCATAACGTCACCAACCCGACGTTTGTGAGGTACGAAGTCAGACTTTGGTGTTGTGGAAAACGCAACGTTTGTCCGCAGGATGCCTTGCAGATTTGAGCCTTCGCCAATAGCAAGTTGCGCATCACCAACTGAAGATGATTGGCCTCCAAAATTTTCTTCTTTGCCTAAGGAAAAGTAGTAGAAAGGGATTGAAGGTGCTGAAATGGTTCGAGTGATTCCAGCACCACCATCAGTCCGCACGAATGGTCGCACAGCCCGATACCCAAACTTGATGTAGTCAGAGTCTTCTGGATCCTGATCGTCAAAGCCCGTGACTACAAGAACGCCATCTTCGAGTTCCACGGTCGGGTTTGAAGCACCACCGGCTACAAACTTTTCATATGTCTTGTTTATTGTGTACGTTTCAAGGGGACTGCTTGAAGATGTGGCTCGGAACTTATAGACGAACTCAAGAGTGATGCTGTCAGGGAACTGCTGCGTAAAGTCAAAGAGCAAACCTTGGTGGGCAGCGCTGCCGTAGTACCGGCCTTGCTCTGGTTTGACGCATTCTTTTCGTGGGTTGTATCCGACCGAGAACGTGACTGCATCGCCGTTGAAGTCGGTGCTTGATCGTTGCTGCACAAGGGCTGGAGTGTCAGAGAACTCTTGCGGCAAGAAGAAGAACCCACCATCTTGCACCTGATCAATCAGGTCATCAGATGCCGAACCCGGCAGACCCCACACGATCCTTGTACCACCAACCTCGGCTAATCCTTGGAAGTCAACCCGGCGACCGCCTTGCTTGATCCGCCAGCCTCGATGTCGGAGCGAGAATATCTTGCCCAAGTTTGTGCCGCCCGTGATGTCATTGTCAGGCCACCAGACCGTGGGGTTGGAGTCGTTCCACACGAACCTAGGATTATCACCGACCGTGATTGGCTGACCGAACGATGAAGCGCTGCCACCCTCGTACAAGACGAAGCCCGGCGAAACCTCTACAACGTCATTGAGGTCAACCCACCAAGACAGGTTGCCGACGAGTATGCACTGCTCAGGGATCGCAATGACTGGCTGAACCTCGATGTACCGGATAGGTGCAGCAGGGAAGTCGCAGCAGCAACGTCGCTTGAGGTTCATTAGTCGCAGACACCATCAAACTTGATGGCTGAGTAGAACATGCCAATGATCGGGTGCTGCCGGTTGTTGCCTGTTCCCGGATCTTCGTCAACAACACATCGAAGCAGAGACAGCATGACAATCGGCCCAACTGTGGTGTGGACTGTATCCACGATCCCGCTGCCGCTGACCGGGTCATCACGATGCACCGATGGCATCACCGCCACGCGCTCGGGGTAGCCTTCGAGATTGACACCCAGCATCGAACTGTTGCGGTCTGAGGGCTGCCCAAGTTCGCTGCCGTTGATGGCAGGAATGAACGTGTCGTCACCGGGTGTGCCGCTCGTCCTTGCACCAGTTGGCACGGTGACAGTCACGCCATCGTTGATCGTGAACTTTAGTTCTACTTCTGACCAGCGGTAGTAGTAGAACCGGCTTGGGTTTGTGAATGACTGTTCACTTGGGTTGATCAAGTTGTACCCGGTGATTTGGGCCGGGAAGGTCACGATGCCTTGGTCATCATCCCTGCTTGGCGGTCGTTTGCCTTGTGACTCTTCCGTTTCATAGATCGACTCGGACATCCGACGCCACACATCTGGCGTGAACTTGCCAAGCCCTTGCGTGATGGGTGGTATGTTGCCACTCACAGACGGATACCCAAAAGCCTGAAGTCGAACTTCCGTGGGAACGGTTGCACCCAGTTCACAAAGAATGCGTGCCGTGCATAACCAGCAGGAGCACCCGTCACATCACCACCAAGTTGCACCTTGCCTTGTCGTGAAGCACTGATTTGTGCCACTTGGATTCGGTGATAAAACTCGTCAAAGGCAATCGTGTGCTTGATTGCATACCGTGTGCCAAACTCTGTGTCACCGAGGTACTGCGTTTGAGCGCCAAGGTAGACCAGCGTGCCTTCTGGCGCACCCAAGAACTTGCCCTGATTGCGTCGGCCTGCGTATTGCAGCAACGATGCGAGATACGATCCAGCCCTTGCTGGGTCGGTCACAATCTCGATGTCAACGACTAGTTTGGCTTCACGCACAAGTACGCTGGTCGGCTTGCCACCAGAATCGACAGGTGTGCCGCCAATGTCTGGTTGTGATGCCAATGGCAAAAGTGTAAAGCCTGCGTCGGCTGGATTGACAAACGGCGAGAAGTCTGCACCAGCATCTTCTGAGGTTCTGTATACATCGCGGAACTTGGCATCAATGGCAAGGTTCCACTTCTGCGAGAACTGTTCAATATCAGTCGAAGGCTCACCAAGCAACTGCTGTGTCTCGTACTCGAACACCACACGCCAGACGAGCGGGTTGTCAACGTCACGCTTGGACTCCACACGCACAGCCACCAGCGTCGGGTAGTCCGGGTGCGGATCGCCCATACGAACACGGGTGAACCGGATGGCTTGGTAGTCGGTGTCGAGTTCGCCAGCCGTATCGGATGACACCACGAACCGTCGCTTGGTCGTACTCTTCGGCTCCTTCGAGTCGATGATCAGACCGCCACTGTCTTTGACTTCGTTGCTTGTGATCGTCATGCGAATGCTGTCCCTTGTCCAGATACCAGTTGACCAAGAAGGCGGTTGGCCTCTTCGAGCAGACTAACTTGTGCGTTCTCTGCCGGTGATGATTGCGGGACGGTAGCAGAACTCTTGGCGATTGAAGCAGCAGTCTTGAACGCACCGATGGCGGTCGTGCCGCCGACTGTTGCGGAGATTGACTTCTGCAACACTTCTTGCTTTTTCAGTTCGATGGTTTGATCTTTGACGGCCTGCAACGCTTTGATCTGAGCATCAAGCGTGCTGGCAATATTGTTGAACCCTGCTGACTCAAGTGAGTTCCTTTGAGCAATCAGAAGATTGATTTGGTCTTCGATTGCCAACTCTTCTTTTCTGATGTCACGCAAGTCTGCTTCATCTTCTTTGCCCACCAAACGCAGGGCTTGACTCTCAAGATCAAGTTTGACTTGTTGTGCTTGAACACCAAGGCTAGTAGCGCGCAACGACAATTCTGCTTCAAGTTCTCGTCTTGCTTCTTGCGCAAGTTGAAGCCTTGTTTCAAGGTCTGTGATTTCATCAAGTACGTCTTGCCTGCTGGTTCTTATTGTGCCACCCGGCCCGACAAATTCACCACCGGCTGCCCCTGACTGAAGCCGCCGTTCTGCATCTCTAATCTGCCGCTCTAGGTCTGCAATATTCTTCTCAGTACCAGCCTCAAAGCGTGCAGATGAAAAAGCGTCAGCAAGGCTGAATCCAACCCCCAAGATTTGACCAAGCACAGGCGTGTTCTTTGCCGTGCTACGAAGCAATCGCTCGAAAGACTCGAGTGAATCTCTTGATCTGCCTACTTCGTTTCCTACTTCTTGAAAGGCTTTTGCAATACCACCAACGATCGTGGCGACTGCGGTAAAGCCAGCGACAACTCCAAGGGCTGCTGATATCTGAGACTGGAACTGCTGAACTTTGCCGGTCGCCTCAAGGAAACCACCGCCTGCTGCATCACTCGCGGTGTTGGTGGTGCGAGTCAGTTGCTTGAGTTTGTCATCAGTCTTTTTGACTTGCTGTTCGGCTTTTCTCAAGCCTTCGGTCAGCGGCTTGTTGTCAGCCGTGATCTCAACATTCAGAGAGCCTGCTTTGATATCAGCCATGTGTCACCTCATCTTTGCAAACGCCTCGACTTGCTCCAGTAGGCCGTTCCATTCTGGCAGCGTTAGTTCTATCGGCTCGCCAACGCCGGGGAAGAAGTGGGCAATGTACGCCCGCTCTTTCGTCCAGTCCCGGTGAACCAGACTCACGCCCGGCCTCACGCTTGATTGTTGGCAACGATCTCCTCTGCATCTGGATCAATCTCTTCTGCCTGCTCGTCGTTAGATTCTTCCCACGGGTTCCAAAGCCCGCAGACGGCAGCCGAAGCAGATGCAAGAGCAACCAAGTCATCAACCGCGTCAAGTACGTCAGGCTCTTTGTTGGCTCCTTCAAGGGCTGCTGCAACGAACATCCTTGCACCAAGTTCGGTGTACGCCTGCCGCTTGACTTCTGTGCCTTGATCCCACGCCGCCCGAAGTTGTGCCACCTCAGCCATCGTCTGCTTGTTGTCCATTCCAACGGCACGGCAATCATCAATACATTCTTTCCGGCGAGTCTCGAAGATCCGGTGGCCTACCTCGTGGATCTGTCGTACGGTCAGACGCGGCACAATGAACTCTTGCCCATCCAACGTGATCGTGACTTCCTTGTTCATGCTGTTCCTCTCAGGTTAGGCGGCAGCGAGACTGTGGATTCAGTCCAGTCCCGCCGCCGCTTGGTTTCAATACTGACCAGACGGTTGATGTCGTTGGTCAAACGATAGAGCGAGATAGCACAACGCTGTGCTTCCTCAAGTGTTTCTGCGGAGCAGCCGCACTTCCTCGTGATGATCTTGCCGGTCTTCAGCCCTTTGAACTGCACAACCGAGACCCAATCATCAGGCGACTTCCTTGCCATGCTTAGGTTTCATCCCAAGTCAAGGTGATGTCACCAGTGAACTCGCCGTCAACACTGATCGAGGCATCACCGCCTTGCGTGCTGGTGGGTGACACGTTGCCAATGACAGCAGTACCAGACCACTGGCTCAAGTTCTTGGTGGTCGATCCAGTTTGCAAAGTCACAGCCTCACCAGCCTTGCTGAAGTTCAGCACATCTGTTGAAGTTGGCATTGGCTCGGTTGTGCCTGCGTTGTCTTGCATGATGCCAGAAGCAGAGAATGTGCCGGACATCAAGCCGCCACGCTTCTGTGCGAACGAATCAGCAAACGACGTGACATCAGAGACAACCTGCGAGAAGGTTGCTGACCAAGTGTTGAAGAGAATGTTGTGGTTCGCAACGGTGCATTGACCATCGGATCCGGTGATACGGTTTGCCATTTGTTGGCTCCT
>Ga0208425_1000175_pt1 | contig 22966 bp, 28 predicted proteins | sample DEB08_DNA_4_FD_185496 | JGI IMG/M metagenome (GOLD analysis project Ga0208425, IMG submission 185496) | Aqueous microbial communities from the Delaware River and Bay under freshwater to marine salinity gradient to study organic matter... | ecosystem: Environmental > Aquatic > Marine > Coastal ...
ATCTTTATATGCGTTATTGAGTGAAAAGGAAACCTTCTCACTTACGGTTTGACCACCAACACTTATATAAAATTCAGGTTTACCTTCCGTTTTATCAAATTTGTACCACCCATATTTTAAAACCGTATCGTTTGATAAGTCCACGTTCTGTATTAAACAAATGGTTTCGCTGTTATTGACACTGTTATTCTTGTTACTTATAGACCACCAAAAATCGAAAATTTTACCAGTAGAACTTGTTCTACTATAATAAATATAAATATTTACATCATTTGTGTTATTTTTGTTACACTGTAATTGAAAGAATGTATTTCCACCTATACCATAAGTACTTTCTAAACTAGACCCAGTTACGCGAGCATTATTATTATAACACGATAATTCTATATTTTTCATATCTACTTCCCATAAAACACCATTCTTCGTCGGAAACGGAAAGTTTTCACTATTACTCGAAAATCCGTTAGCAACTAGAGACTGTACGTAAAAATGGAACAATGTATCTATCGCAAACGGGTCAGATGAAGATGCAGGTACAGGTACGTATAAAGAATTGTTTCTATCATCACGGTTCCACCTTAATGGACGCAAACTCCATTCGTCCATAGTCCAGCCAGCGTTATTTGCACCGTTATATGTACTATAATCTGCAATACCATATTCATCTATATAATCACTGATTACATTCACGTTTTGTATACTTATATTCGAAAAGTACGCCACGTTCGAACTCGTATCGAACGTTAAGCTCGCGTATTCACCCGTCTTTTCGATAAACAGTTTATCCGTAAGTGTACCAACGTCGTACACGTTCGACCCGTAGGCGAGTTTGGAGGACCTGTACGTTGGTGTGTTCGTCAGTGAAAGTTGGTTATACCCGTCGAAGGTGAGTTCCGTAGACACTCCTATATCACTTGGCGTCCCCGTCACCTCGACCTCGTTCGTCTTATAGTCGATGCCGCAAATTTGTAAATCGGCGCGGTAGGTTCCGGTTTGGGTTATGTAGTAGTTCGTAACTAATTGAGAACTTTCTGATATTTCATAACCCGTCTCACCTTTATACAAAACGACGTTCGACACGTACTCCAAAGACCCACCACTTAAATATAGTTTATTCGCATTATCGTACACTAATAAAACGTCGGCCGCGAGTGGGTAGTCCACGAGACCCGTCACGGCTGCTAATACGATTTTAAAGACGAGCCAATTCGATAAAAACATGCTCGGCCTGCTCTATTACTGTTACACGACAAAACTTTTTAAAGTATGGAACACACGCTTTAAAAAATTATCAAAATACAAAACAAATGCCTTACCACTTGGCCACACGAGCGCACTAAAAGAAATGCTCGCGACAGGGTTCGAACCTGTGATCGTTTGCTCATTTTGTAAAAACTCTCTCGGAGGGTTTCGATCCCCCTACTTCAGGATTAACAGTCCTACACTCTACCGATTGAGTTACGAGAGAAAGGGTCGTGCAACCAAGGATCGAACTCGGGACAATTGGAGTTTAGCAACTAAACGAATAGTTAGTATAATTCAAAATTACAATCCAATGCTCTACCAACTGAGCTATCGCACGTATGATACCGGTGTGATTTGAACACACGCTCTTTCGAACCAGAGCCTTAATCTGGCGCCTTAGACCGCTCGGCCACGGTATCACGAAATTATTATGTTTGTATTCTTTAAGTAAGGATGATTGTTCTGATACTACTCGTATTTGTATTCGTACTTCTACTCGTACTCGTACTCGCGCGTACCAGGAAAAAACCCGAGTATAAGTGTTTTCTTCTGACCCTGGAAACGTCCGCCGATAGACGCGAAAAGTTTCTCGATCACTACGACAGTTCCATACCTCTAGAAATCATATACGGTACGGATACCAGGAAACTCGAAAATGCCAAAAAGTACCAAAAAATCATCGAACCGAACTATTACCGCGAGGCGTTAAAACTTCACTATAACGCGAACAAAACGCGACCGGATATTACCTATTTCAATTTAGGTGCTATTGGGTGTTATATGGGACACATGGAGTTTTACCGAAGGTGTTTCGACCAAAACCTCAAGTATGCGGTTATTTTCGAAGATAACGTCGTCATAAAAGATAAACGCGTTTACCGGGAAATTCAGGACGTTATAAACAAAAGGGGTGACGATTTCGAAATGTGTTTCTTCCACTGTTTATCGCGATACCCGGATAAGGAAAGTGACGAAAAGAGTGGTCTCGAACGCGTTAAGTGGATTTCGAGTACAAAGTGTTACCTCATACACGTCGAAAACATGAAAAAGTATTATAAACACTTTTTTCCCATAGATAATCACGTCGATATGAAACACGAAGATATAATCGCGCGTGGTGCGCGTGTTTACTATAAGGATCTCAGACACTGTTTACACATTGATCGTACCCATAACAGTACCATTGGACACAGTAATTGGGGGAACCGTGAGTTTTTCTCGAAACGGTACCCCGCGGCAACTACAGATGTTCTCGAGTATGGATGGTAATTTACACTAGTTCCAAGGTATATCTTGAGGGCGAAAACGACACCCAATTTTTAAAAAGTCAACAAACTTTCTAAATTCTGGTTCGGGTAATTCCATAGTTTCCATGGAATCGAGTACTTCACCCACGTACCTATTATACGCTTTGTGTGCGCCTCTATGCGTGTGCCTGTTCGTACGCAAATTACCGATCTCACGAGGCATCATGATTATGTTTTCACTCGCGTGAATATCGTAGTTTACCTTTTCAACGACCGGGTGGCTTTTGAACTGTGCTGGTATGACGTGATGGTCCTCGACGTTACGTACGTTCCAGCGAACCTTAAACGCGCGTCGAAGAAGTGATCCGTACCGCATGTTACTATCGTCATACAAATTTATACCGTACCGCATCATCGAGTCTTCGAGTTCGTCAACCTCGTCCCATGCGTTGAAACACGCGTCCGTCGATTTTTCCGAACACGTATCGTGGGCGTACTCTATAGCCTCCTTAAACCGTAACCGAAGACGCGCATTATCGCGACATTTAAACCCAAGGTTTGGTTTCTTAGAGTACGTACCTTCGAGAACGTTCCGCCGAATTTGATCGCGTTTATACTCTGGTGTGTGTGCACAAGACAAACACTTCATATAGTTTCTATTAAGATACTTTTTACACGTGGGATACGCGTGTAAAAAGTAAGTAAATGCTCCTAGTGGGGATCGAACCCACAGCCTCGGCGTGCCTGCGTAACACTAAAATTACAGAGTATACATAAGTCGTATAAGCACCGCGCTCTGACCAATTGAGCTATAGGAGCCTACGTGTTTAGTATACGTATATTTTCTTTAAACCTGTTCTTCCGAATTATACGATTTCAATTCGACCGAAGGTCTCGGTGTTGTCGGTGTTCCCGGTCGCTTTTTGAGTAACCAGTTTTTGAGTACCATGTTTTTGTGACTAGTCGTATCTTCTTCACAATTAATAACACTCAAACCGTTACACACGTCGGGTTTGTTCTCTTTATCAGGGAACGTTTCGTTAAACGCGTTAATACTCTCGGCAGGTATATCGGGTGCCTCGTCGAGTAATCGATCGTACTCGACACGGGTTTTGTTCACGAATTCCAAAACGTCCTCGCGGTGTTGCGTTTCCAAAGATAATTCCATATCTATGTTCCTATACAGTTTCGAGTATTGTACGGACATAGCCGAGTGCATTTCCATAAGTCGTGCGGAATTGTTAAACTTAGATATAGATGTAAGTATACCCGCAATAACGTTCATGAACGCAAAAAAGTATTGAAAAATAATAATCTTTTGTTTTTGGTCATCGGGCATACTATTCGTATCGGGACTCAAAACTGCAAAGCCGCCAACACCCGTAATGCTCGATATAATTATAGACGGGTACGATAACCAATCGTGATGACGTTTATATAAAACGCGGGCGTGATTATGTAACCATCGGTACCCGGCAGCCTTTTCGGCCCAACGTTTAAGAAGTTGTTCCTGGTTTGGACACCAATGGTGTTGTTCTGGTGTACTCATTACTCTTTCTTAGAAAATAAGTACGCATACTCGCGTGCTAAATTATCGACACGTTCGTTCTTCTCGTTTCCGTTGTGTGCCTTGACCCACTTCATTTCAACGTTTTCAATTTTACGTAACAGGTATAACATGTATATCCATAAATCCTTATTCTTTACGGGATCACCTTTACTCGTTTTCCATCCGTTCCGTTCCCAATTCTTAGACCATTCGAGTAACCCCAATTTTACGTAGTTACTATCGGTATATATAGTTACAGTATCGTGTCCCAACTCAATACACTTCTCGAGTGCTTTTATGACCGCAGTCATTTCCATTATATTGTTTGTGGTTAGCTTAGCACCACCTGATTTGTGTGTGTCTTCTAGTATATACGCCCAACCACCTGGACCGGGGTTACCGAGACAGCTTCCGTCTGTGTAGACTTCTATCATTATTAGTATATACGATAAAATCTTTATGTTTCGTCTTCTTCGTAACATGATTTTGGAATACACCAATACATAATTCTATCGAAATTCATATATAAAACACCAAATGCGGAAAATGCTATTAATATTTCGTAAATAGTCTCCATTTATAGTTACTTAAAATTTTAACTTTATGTATCACTAAAATGAACCATTATCAAGATTGGGATCCTGTTATTATTCGCGGTAAAGTCAACAAGGAAAAGGAAAAAGAAAAGTATGTTAAGTTCATGGGTCAAGAAATAAAGTTACCCAAACGGAGTCAATATTCGGGTAAAACAAGGGAACAAAAACTCGACGAAACCGAGTTAGGTACACACAAAAAAGTCAGTAAAGACACGGCACTAACGATTCAAAAAGCGCGCGTTGCAAAACAGTATACACAAAAGGATCTCGCGGGTCTCATAAACGTATCAACAGATATCATCTCTTCATACGAATCAGGTAAAGCTATTCCGGATCCCAAAGTCATGCAAAAATTACGTCGGATTTTGGGGGTTAAACTTATTTGATTTTTGTAAATTTTCGTGTGCGGGTAAGAGTTGGAGATTTGTATAGTGAAAACATTTACGTTGGTTTTCGGGTATTGATAAATCAAATGCTGAACACGGTATAATATGGTCAACGTGTACATTTGTATAGTCTTTACCTTCAACTTTAGTCGTTTCTAAATATGCGACGAGCTCTTCACCCGAACACCCTATAAGTTCCATCGTTGGTGCGGATTTTGAAGCGACACCTTTTAGTGCGTTCCAAAGTCGTGTTCGACACACTTGTTCCATGCGCCATGCTTCATCATTTTTACGTCTATTTTTACGATTTTCGGGTCGTTTCTCTTTTCTATATTTTTCACATTGTTCTAACCGTTTTGTTCTATACACATCGTCTGTTTTATAAAGTTCACGACGTTTCGTATTGATTTCTTCTGCATTATCATTCCAATTTTTACGAACGCGTGATTTTATATGTTCTTTGTTCTGTTCGTAATACTTTTTGTGTCTTTCTAAATCACGCTCACGGTTTTCTTTGTACCAACCTTTACGATACTCGCGTATACACGATTTACACGTATTCAAGTATCCATCTTTCATTTGAGTGTGTTTTCCAAAGTGTTCAAATAGTTTAGTTTCTTTACACTTTACACACGTTTTAGATGTCATTTTAAAGGCTAGTCTAATCTACTCTTTAAAATGCATATTTTTTTTTAAATAATTAATTGTAACTTTACATTCTTAGTTAGAGAATGCACGGTTAATCCCTATAGTTTCCTATAAGGCCAGATCGTACCTTAAGCAGTATCGGGATGACTAATCCCTCATTTACCACCGACACCTTAGCGATCGTTGAAACGGAACCATAGCCTTGTCATGACGACCTTAGGTTCTCGCCTGCGGATTATCCAATCTCTAACCTTTTTACCATTGGGTTCGGTAATTAACCGAGTTCCCTTCATATGTTTCCAAATGAAGGTGGTAGTTAGAGCTCTAAGGAACTTCCCGCAACCAGGATGTCTTGCCCCCATCCCCGGGACTAGCGGGACAAACGCTTTTAACGCCCGCTTTTTGGACCTGTATTGCTCCTGATTAGTTTGCAAAGTTAAGTCCTCCCATCCCCGATTGTATGCGCAACACGTTGTAGTTGGTCGCGAACATGTGGAGAGTGTTCAAATCAGCATTTCTCGTTTTAATCGCAACTTGCGCGTTGTCGATTCTGGAGAAGTTGCAGGTACCCGTTGGTTGGTGTTCTTCTGGCTTAAGCGCGAAGGAGTACGAGTAGATACCTGGCATTGGGGAACCGGAGTGGTGGTTGAATGGTTGGACGGTGTTGAAGTAAACACCCTTTTGTTCCTTAAATCTGTCTTGACCGTTGAGGACCAACTTGAAGGTATCGAGCGCACCCGATTCAGATTCGTTAAATACAGTGGAACCATCAACAGTTACGAGTGGCGCACCAAGCATGGATGGTGCGACATAACAGTTGGAAATATCCAAGGCGGCCAAGTTACTACTGCACGTCACAGTGCCCGTCGTAAAGTTCCACAAGTTAGCAGCCAAATCCGCGCCAGAACCACCTTTATCAACGCACCAGACCAATTCCTTAACTGGGTGGTTGTAGGACAATCTGATTTGCTTATCAGTGGCACCAACAGTGTCGGTACCAGTGTGTTGGACTTGTTCGATCAAGTATTCGTGACCCTTTTGCGCAAATCGTCTGCGCTCTTCGGTGTCAAGGTAGATGTAGTTACCCCAAACCTTGAAGGAACTGAAATTTGAACCAAAGTCGGCAGCCAAGTCAAAGTCCAATCGGACTTCGTGGTATTGCAAGGCAATCAATGGCAAGGCCAATCCTGGGTTTCTGTTGAAGAAGAAGATGAGTGGCAAGAAGACCGACGCATGTCCGGACGCGACACCTCTGCAAGAAGTCATCTTACCGTAGTTCGCCTTCTTGGATTCGTCCATGTACAATTCAGCGTACAATCTCCACCACTTTTGGTAGTGCTTGTCGATTCTTTGGCCACCAATGGACAATTCAACGTCCTTAATGGCACGTTCCGCGGCCCAGGCATCAAGGCCTGTAACATCAACAGCGGAACCAGCCGTCAATTCAACGTACATGTCCGCGATCAAATCACCGTTTCTGGCGATCGTGACGGAAACGCGACCGTTGCTCGCGGCAGTACCGTTAACAGTTTGTTCGATGTTTTCCATCGCAAAGTTGGTGTGGCGTTTGTAAACCGCCTGGAAGAAAGTGACTTTTGGGTTACCAGTCAAGTAGACATCTTGGGCGCCATAGGCGACGAGTTGCATGAGACCTCCGGCCATAGTGTTTGTTTTTGTACTATAGGCAGAGATTTTTTTTTCGGGTGAGACCCGCGAAAAAACCCGGGTCAATTTTTCCTGGTATATAGAAATGACCGATCAAGAAGAAACCCTTCTTGAACCAACTGAAACCGAAAACTCGGAAATTAATTCCGAGGATGACCGAACCACAGTGGACGGCGATCTTCCTGTAATAGAAGATACGCTCGAATTATCAGACGAAGACGAAGATATGGAAATGTTAGAAGATGACGATGAAGGATATATGATGGATATGGGTGGTCTCTTAAGTTCCGTACTCGCGACCGAAGAAGGTGATACCGTATGCTCTGCTCTGGTAAATATTTCAAGACAAATGGAAGTTCAAAATAAAATTCTTATTAAAATGCTAGCTCATATGCAAAAAAATTAACTTAGAAAAATAATCCGCATGTAATAGAAGAAAATGGAAGAAACACATTTCATTAGTTTGGAATCAAACCAGCGTGAATCCAGTGCTATTATGTGGTCTAACCAGATTCAATCACTCAACCCCGAAGAGTTTATGCACCTTCTATCCCAATTGGAAGATATGTGGGACATCAATACCACAAATAATAGTATGATTTCGTTCCAACTCGGATACAAAAACTTTATAAATCCTCAGGATCTCGACCCTGAAACGGGGGTACCCGTTCGGTTTGATGTTGAACTTGTTTCTGGAAACCATAAGCGATTAAAAATGCAGTTAGGACAGATGTATCACCGAGCTGAAGTTTTAAAACTTTTAGATGTAGAAGACGATGAAGATATGAAAATATCCATGCGTATAAATCGTCTTATAGATCAGGTTGATGATGCGTGGCAAATTATTTTTAGGGCGGCGCGTATACACGAACGTATCAATAATCCAACATATGTACCTATAAACCCGGAATCAGATCCGTCTATTTTTAGGTGTTCTACAATGGAAAATGTAGAGGAATTAGCACCGTACCAACAAGCCATACTCGCCTGTTTACAGAACCTTTACGAAACGAACGTTAAAAGGTACAAGGGGTATTGTTGTACACAGATCAAGACGGAAGACGGTCAGGATACACGTGCGTGGAAACAAGTTGAGACTATACAGGAGTATGTTTATGGTGTTGCACAGAAAGAAACACGGTACGAACTCTGGAAAAACTTGTCGAGTCGAGGGTCAGCATATAACGATGTTATACGACACTTAACAAATTGTAAAGATATGCAGTTTCCTGAAATTATTAAAAATCGACACGTTTGGTCGTTTAAAAATGGTATTTTTATAGGTAAAGAATGGTCTGCACAAACTGGGCTTTACGAATCAAACTTTTATACGTACGATTCACGTGAATTTAAGAATCTTGATCAGACTATCGTAAGTTGTAAATATTTTGATAAAGAGTTTACGGACTATAGTCACATCGAAAATTGGATCGATATACCAACACCCCTTTTCCAATCGGTTCTCGATTATCAGAATTTTGATACCGGAGTTTCTAAATGGATGTACGTTATGGGTGGTCGATTATGTTTTGATGTAAACGACATGGATGCATGGCAGGTTATACCATTTCTAAAAGGTATAGCGCGTTCTGGTAAATCAACGCTCATAACAAAAGTGTTTCGTAAATTTTATAATGCGGATGATGTGCGTACACTTTCGAATAATGTTGAGAAAAAGTTTGGTCTATCGTCCATTTACGATGCGTTCATGTTTATAGCCCCGGAAGTAAAAGGTGATTTACAACTCGAACAAGCTGAGTTTCAATCGGTTGTATCTGGTGAAGACGTTTCCATTGCGGTAAAACACGAAAAGGCTAAATCTTTCGAATGGAAAACACCTGGTGTGCTTGGTGGTAATGAAGTTCCGAATTGGAAAGATAATTCAGGGAGTGTTTTGCGTCGTATTCTTACGTGGAACTTCGGTAAACAGGTCAAAGATGCGGACCCAACACTTGAAAACAAACTCGATGTCGAATTGCCCATTATACTCCAAAAGTGTATTCGTGCTTATCTAGAGTATGCACAAAAGTATGCAGATCGAGATATTTGGAACGTCGTTCCGGAATATTTTAAAACGGTTCAGAAACAAGTTGCAACCGTAGCGAGTACACTCGAAAACTTTCTTCAGTCAACGGGTGTAAAATTTGGTAGAGAATTATATTGTCCACAGAAAGAGTTCGTTGCGTTATTTAATTCGCATTGCCAAGCGAATAATCTAGGTAAACCTCGATTTACACAGGACTTTTACGTGGGTCCTTTTAGTCAGCGCGATATAGAAGTTCGTGAAGCTACACTAACGTATAAGGGTCGTGTATACCCAAAACAATCATTTATATTTGGTGTAGATATAGTAACTGAAGAAATAACATATGGTAACGAGTACTAATTAAAATGTTACGTTAGATTAAGATATGGATCCCAGGCAATTTGTAAAAAATTCGAATGTTTCTATTCAGGCAGCACCCACTAAAAAAGGTGGACTTAGGATAGGTACATTTCACCCGGGTATGTATAATGTTCTCGTAAACAAAAAGTTTTCGAAAGATGAAAAGCGCGTCGATTTAGGATATATATTAAAACGAAAACCAAAGGGTCGCGCTCAAATAGCACAGGGATTAACAATTGATCTTAATGAAATTAAAGGTTACTATGGGAGATTTCAAACAGGTGCCATACACACGAGTAATTTCGGTTTGAAAGGTGACTTAAACAAAAACTTCTTTTCGGTACAGTTAAGTGGGTATATGATGGATGGTATAGAACGTAAAAACTTTACGTTTGTTATTTACGCGAATGGTAAAATCAGGTTTTCGGGTGGATTCCTAGGATCTAAAAACCTTAAACGCCAACCCAAAGCACTTCGTAAATATTTAATCGATACGTATACACAAAAACAACAATTTTTATACAATGAAATCGAGTATAATAATATCGCGGGATTTTTTAACACGAATGTAAATTTTGATTTACAGAGAATCGTAAGCCAAAATCCTTTAAAAGCGCAAAGTGTTACGTACGAAACAGAAATCACCCCATTTTTATACATGACATATAAAGACCATAATTTCGTGCTTTCGTCTAAATCCGTAAAACTCGGTTCGGGTATAGTTCAAATTCAAGGTGAAAACGACCCAGACGATCTCGAAAATGCATACGATATAGGCGTTGATATGGTAAAATTACTCCATGTATTAGGGTATACGATGGGTTTAGTAAACCGTAACGTAAACGTACCAAAACTTGCCGTTACAAAACGTGTGAAAGCGTCGACGTGTCCAAAACCACGTAGACCACCATGTAAAAACGGTTTTGAAGTTCGTAAAAATCCACAAGGGTCTGATTGTTGTTTTAAAATTCCTAAAAAGAGTAGTACTACCACGAAACCAAAAAATGTTTCTATTTCATACGATAAGGATGGTACCATGAAAATTGGTGGGCGTAAATGTGATAGACTCACAAAACCGGTTTTACTCGAAGTTGCTAAAAAGTTGGGTGTGGTTGGCGTAAAAGAAAAAAATTCAAAAAGTACCATATGTTCTGCACTCGATGCGATAGAAAAGGGTACATCAATTTTTAAAGTAAATGGTAAAACGTGTCGAACGATGAAAAGAGAACAACTCGTTGTTTTGGCAATATCTAAAGGTATTACAGTTGAAGATAAAGATACTGTAAAGATACTTTGTGAAAAACTTCAAAACAAACCAAACACACCAAACACGCCAAACTCACTCGCAAACGAGATGGAGCGTGTTCTCTTAAAAAGAAACCGTAACATTACAAATAAAAAAAGACGACTTAACGATGCAAGTATCAAAAATGACCTCGTTAAATTATACGGTAAGAAATGGATGACAAAGTATGGTAAAGTTATGGATTTAGATAAGAATGTACGCGAAGTAAAGGCTGAAATAAACAAAGCAGAAAAGAATGTTTCACTCAACGTAACAACTCGTAACGGTATCATAAAAAAGATGGTGGCAAACGACATAAAAAGGGCTATGGTTAAGGATATGAAACGTAATCAGGAAAAAACACTTAAGATAAAACTTCTTCAAAATGAAGCCCAAAAGTTATATGGTAAATTTGGTAAAAATATGGTAAACAATGTTGTAAAATACGCCACAAATTTACCAAAAACACCACCACTTAATAGTAATAAAATAAAGAATTATATCAAAATAAAGCGTGAACTTCAACAAAAACCACCGTTAGCATTAAAGAATATACGCAAAAATAAATAAAAGGGATGGACGATCCGAGAGATCTCATACTAAACCGTGTCCGACAAAATAAAAATGGCTTTATTATAGATTATAAAGATCGCTGGAATACATATATTTTGTCGAGCATTATAGATAGTATATTTTATACTTTAGCAGATTACATTAAACTTGAAAGACGAGGAGAAAGTGGTATGGGACATTTAGAAATTGAATATTATTGTACGGACGATTTTATAAACACAGAAAATCCTAAAGCCTATTTAGAGGAACACCGAGACCCTGACGATACAAATCTTATGATATTTATATTTGATAATATGTATAAAATGAGACCCGGGCCACACAGACGCACACTTTTGTATCTCACGAACATACTATACTTCGATTTATAAGTTTGTGTGGTTCGGCAATTTGTTTAAGGTGTTTTGAATGATACGAAAAATCGTATCCGAGAAAACTATCCGTTATCTGTTTAGAAAGTCCAAACGCTTCAATTATTCTCGATGTTTGTGTACACACGGATAAACGTTCGAGGTTAAGAAACCGGTCTTCCATCATGATAAACTCTTTAAGAGATTCTTCGGGTATACCATCTTTACGCATTTGTTCATACATCTTTCTCGATTCACCATGTGACATATAAAAATACTTCGTCGAATACCCTAAAACACTAACGCGTTCACCTGTAGTATCAATGTCGCGCATTAAAAATAGTGCAATTATAAGTATAAGTACCCAAGCTATGAACATGTTATATATTTCTACAACATATTAAATAAATCTTTTATTTTATGGATAATATTAAATAATGTATCCTTATCTTCAACATTTTGGGGTTTCATAATTTCAAATTCAACTTGATACGTAAACGGGTCTTCGGAATCCATATCTTGTGTATTTCCCGAAACCGACGTTACATCAATGGATACATTCTTACGAATATAGGATGTACGTGTTTTTGTTTTTTTACAATCCATTTCACTTTCATAGTCGTGTTCCATTGGAATTTCTTTACACACAGAAAATCGTATATCAAACGGTGTTCCCTCAAGTTGTTTAAAATCTTCGACACACACTCGTTCCTTTTTTACAATAGTTTCTTCATTTGTAGATTCATCTATTGATATACGAAGATTATCCTTTTCACGATAAAAGACGTCCGTTTGTGACGTTTCAATACGTTCCCACCCGGTATATTTATTGAGACCTTTCAGTATAGTAACATACATCTTTTCACCAATATTTGTATCAAAAAAGGTCCCGTTATATTTACCAAGTCGAAACTCCATTTCGATATACTCTTCATCCTTAAACTTATTAAGGATAGGTTCAATTGTATCGCAGATTTTATGAACGTTCATGTTTCTTTACATTTATGTATCGCGTCTTCTTCTTAAGCCTTTTTTGTACACCTTTTTTAGATGCACGGTTTTACGAATATAGGTAATACGTGCTATTTTAATTCAGCTATACAATGTTTCTTACATATCCAGGATATATCCGTACATATATTACAAAATAAATACGAAGGTGAGTGTTTATTCACAAAAATATATGAACATATTGTTTACGTTTACTTTTCAGATCGCGAAGTTAAAGTGTTTACACTCGAACCACTTTTACACGAATTTGTGAAATTGTATCCAAGATTTAAAATTGGTGAACCACATGATGCTCAGGATGCACTATTGTGTATCATAGATATACTCGAAAAGGGGTACCCTATAATTAAAGAACTTCTCTATGGCGAAACGACACAAATTACAATATCTCCGTCGGGTAAAAATGTTATAAAAACACCATTCTGTATCCATATACTGACTATGAAACAGGAAGTAAAAAGTGTAAACGACATGATAGATGAAGGATACAAATGGAACGTCGTGGAAGGATATATAGATAATGACGGCAAAGAACACCACGTTGCAACAACACGGTGTTTTATATCCAAAAAACCAAAAATTCTACTTGTATCATTCGATAAAAAAAGTAAAGTAAAAATTGATACACCTTTAAAAATGGGGTACGAATTACAGGGTTCGGTAATCCACAAAGGTATTCAATGGGGTGGGCATTACTTATCTATGTGTAAAATAGGCGATAATTGGTTTATACAAGACGACGATAGTTTAGGCAAACTTAGTGAATTACCTAAAGAAGATAGTCATTACATTTTGGTCTACAGTCTAAAAACTCCTTCATCTGAATGTTCTCCTTGATGTTTACGAGGGTTCTATAAAACGTTCTTCGACTATTTGGAAACGTCTTATCGGTTCGCTTTTTTATTGGTTTCCACCAAAAAGGACCATTTTCCCATGTTACGTACATACACTCGACAATATCGTTTTCTCTTAACCATTTATATTCCGACATGCGGTCTATCGGTATTTGAGACTCGTGTATAAGTTTTCCTTTATCTTGTATATACAGTCTCCATACAGGTGGACCCGGTATACATCCAGGTGTTTCAACCGTTGGGGATTTCTTCACTTTGAAATCAATTGTATTTTTGTTCAGTGGTTTCCATTTGAACATGGTTTCGTGTGTACCTGTACGTACAGGTTCGTTTACGGGTGTAAAAATAAGACCGTCCATTTCCTGTTTGACGGAAGGAAGATACACGTCCATAAACTCTTTAAAATCTGCGTGCAGATGAAACGTTTTAACTTTTAAAAATAATGGATCCGTTTTTAAAACCATCATCTTTTTAGTTGTTTTTTCACAGTGTTCCAGTCGTTCTAAAAAGTTTTGTTGTCCGATAACTTCTCCACACGTCATTAAACAATCGTATATCATGAATACATCCTCGTACAATTCACCTTCGAGTATAGTACCGTCATATATCGGTCGTCTAAAATTAAGTGAACACATAAACATTTCGAGTGCACGGTTTAAGAAAACACACACTTTTCGATTTTCAAACATAAACGCCAACATCATGTATCTCGTACCATCCGTTTTTTCACACACAACGTAATCATTGTTCGCGAGTATACCAAAATGTTTCCGTTCGATGGAAATTGGTTGACACCCCGGAAAAATACCTTTTTTAGTACCCCATTTGGATTCCATAAAGGAAATCGCATATTTATAAAGTGGATCACTCGACTTTATAAATACACGTGTCATTCTGTTCTATATAATTACTCTATTCTTTAATTTGTTTTAACACCTGCAGCGTTGAGTATATTACTTACACATTCGTGACTATATGTCATGACTAACTTAGATGCTGTATACGCATGAATTTTGATACCAGCTTCTTTGAATTTTGTAAACATAGTTTTCATTCTAGGGTGTATCTTAAACGCACCATTTTTCTTATCCCTAAGATTTTTAGTAACGTTTTTATTCATCATAACCCAAGATTTTGCCGATGTTTCGTTTACGGAATATATATCATCTGAGATTCGGTTTGTGACTGTTGTATCGAAATGTAAACCCATTTGTTCCACGGGTTCTTTTGATCCCGATTGAACCTTTTGTTTAAACATGTTCCAATCAATACCTTCAGTTACTCCGGGAAATACAAAACACCCTATACCGTCGTGTTTATCAAATACTTTATCAAGAGAATTATCATCAACACTAATACCAAAATCTACAAAGAAAATACGATCGTGTGATTTTAGATATTTGTAAATCATTTCAGCTTTTTCAAAAGGATCGTCATCTACAAAAACAACTTCATTTTCTGTGTTACCTCTTTGCATACACTTTAAGTTAAATCGGAGAATCGTATGAAGCGTTTTGACATGACACGATTTACCACGCGTTACGAGTATTGTTGCTATTCTCATGTTTTTATTATATAAACTCTAAGCCTTAAGCCTATCATTTAGACACCCACTAAATGGTAAATTACCGACATGTCCCAATGTTGTATTACAATCCGCGTATATTTTACCACCAATCTGTTGCCAACGCCTACAAAATGCATAGTCTTCGGAAAGGTACCTACGATTATCAGGGTCGATCATGCAATCAAATAACGCACAATAGTCATCAAAATCTCTATTTTGATGGTCGTTTTTACAATCGAGGTCTTTATACTTTTCGTGCATTTGTTCGAGTGCTTTTCGAGTAATAACCATGAACCCGGTCGGACCATCGAGTACTTCAACGAACCCATTTTCAACTTGACGATGTGTAGCACCGATATTTGCGACTAAACTCGAAGAAAGCATGGACAAATCACGAGTATCACCTGCTTCTATAGCGGTTTTAGCTTGGTCCCACATAACGACTTTTTTAGGGTAGATAGCAACGGATACATCGTGTCCCGATTTTAAGAGACGAACAACCGAGGAAGGATCGAAATCAACGTCGGCGTCTATAAACATGAAATAATCCGCATCAGTTTTTTGCATGAATCGACCAATTGCAACATTACGTGCGCGATGTACGAGACTTTCATTTTCCGTCGTATCAATCATGAGTTGAATACCCTCTTTTATGAGAAGGAGCTGAAGTTTTATGATACCTATCATATACTTTTCTAAACAAAGTCCACCATAACATGGTGTACTTAAAAAAAGTTTCATCATATTACATTTTTATAGTTTTATTCCTCTAAGTATTTTTTAATTATCGTTTCAATTTTATTTAGTGTTGGTATAGATATGCCACATTTTTCACATACATCCGTTTTTGTAAATTCACCTTTGAGAACTACGTAAATAACGGTTGATGCTACACTATTAGGCGTTTTACTCATGAGTTCCGAACAATTTTCAAGTTTGGTACACATTTTGTTACAATTAAGTCTCTGTTCTCGTGTAACTGTAAAATCATTCAATAATCTCTGCATAACATCAAATGGTCTCGTGACGTAATTCTTTTCTGTTTTACCAAGGAGTGTCTCGGTAAACATTTGTGTTGTTCGACTAATATCTTTACTGTTTATCCTAAACATATCTGCTATTTCTTTTGTTGTTCGTGGAATTTTTGATAAGCGACACGCGTACAAAACGCAGTTTCCTTTAATACCCGAACGAACGGCGCCTCTTGTCAACTTTTCTAAATTAAATTTTCTATACATCATTTTAGCATCTTTTAAAACAGAATCTGGTAAAGTGTGACACGCTTCATCAATACTTTTATAAGCATGAAATAAAGCGCGATCTTTATGATTCATAGATTGGTGAAAATTAATCTTAGCCATGCGTTTATTTTCATACGTGGTTGTATTTTGTGTTGAAATGATCGTTCCTTTACCCCATTCTTGTGAAAAGAGTTCAGGGTTTGCATTTGGACCATTACACCGTGAAGGATCTTTTACTTTACCGTCATCAGATACACCACTCGTCCATTCGGGACTTTCGTCTATGTACATAGAATCAACGAGACCACATTCTGAACACGTTGGTATACCTTCTTTTGAGTATACCTTTGTTCCATTACATTCATTACACGTATAAGTATTAATTGGCTTTTTGAGTGTAGGTTTTCTTAAAAGTCTGTCCACATCGGACCATATAGTAGCCAATTCTTCCATTCTATACTAAAGTATTTTATTTCTTAAAAATAAAAATCGCACTTAGGTTTTTAAAAATTCATTTCATCAGCTTGTATTTTTGCGTGTGTTTCGATTGCATTAACAATTTCCTTAAAACGCTTAGATCCCGGACTTCGAGGCTCCCATTCATTCCATTCTTTATCTATTGTAGCGTTATTTGGTGGTGGTATAACCATACCATCAATTTGATCATCTGAGACAATAAAATCATCGAGATCACTACCATCATCGTCGGACTCATCAATTATTTCACTATTTTCAGTTGAATCAATTTCATCTATCATTGCGTATAAGTTATCCTTAACGTGTTTGAAATACTCTGGGGACTGGTGATGTTCAGAAAGATTTTCATTCTGAACGAGTTCATCTTTAGTTTCATCCAATTCGTATAATTGTGCACATTTATACGTCATGGATGTTTCGGAGTAATACGAAACAACGAGATAATCTTCGTTATTTTCTTTAACTTTGGCGTACAGTTCATCTTCTATATCATCTTCTATATTTACAAGAACCCGGACTAAATCCCCAGGCTGTATTTCAGAAAAATTAATCATATCTAAAGTTTTACGACAAAAATATTTACAAGTATTAGCACAGATGGGAGTTGAAATTTTATCCAAGGATGGATGTACATATTGCGAACACGCAGTAAACCTTTGTAAGGACTATAATTTGGAATACAAAAAAACCATGGTTGATAAGACCGAACTAAAAGAAAGGTGTGGTGTACAAGCATCTACGTTTCCACAAATATTCGTAAATGATACCCTGGTGGGAGACTTTTTTGAGTTCCAGGAGTTTCTTGAAGATGCAGAACCAATGCTTTTACCAACACTCAGTAGGTTTACTGTATTTCCAATTCAACACGAAAACTTGTGGTCTTTGTATAAAAAGGCACAGATGTCCAACTGGACAGCTGAAGAAATAGATTTTTCCAAGGATGTAGACGATTGGAATGGATTAAGTGATAACGAAAAACATTTTATAAAATATATATTGGCCTTTTTTGCTGGTTCGGATGGTATAGTTTTTGAAAACATTAATAATAATTTCGCGGATGAAATTCAACTCACAGAAGCCCGCTCATTTTACGCATACCAAGCACACAATGAAATGGTACACGGTGAAACGTATAGTAAACTCATAGATAAATATATAAAAAGTTCAAGTGAAAAGAAACAATTATTTGAAGCTATTCAGACGATTCCGTGTATCGAAAAAAAGGCAAAATGGGCCATGAAATGGTTCGATAAAACACGTCCATTTGCGGAACGTCTTTTAGCGTTTGCATGTGTCGAAGGTATATTCTTCTCAGGTAGTTTTTGTGCCATTTTTTGGTTAAAAAAGAGAGGTCTACTCCCGGGATTATGTTTTAGTAACGAACTTATAAGCCGGGATGAAGGTATGCACCAAGAATTTGCGGTTGAATTATTCAACATGTTGAAAAATAAACCATCTAGTTCAGTCATTGAAGAAATTATAAGAGACGCGGTTTCAATCGAAAAAGAATTCATTACAGATGCACTTCCGTGTAGTCTTATAGGTATGAATTCCGAGAAAATGTCAGAGTATATCGAGTACGTTGCGGATAGATTATCAAAACAGGTGGGTCACGATAAAATCTGGAACACAAAAAATCCCTTTGATTTTATGGAGAATATATCACTCGATGGTAAAACGAACTTTTTTGAAAAACGTGTCGGTGATTATGGTAAAATGGATGAAGACACGACAAATATAGAATTTGATGAAGAGTTTTAATTAAGGGGTAATAACAACATTTCTACCATCGGAACAACCACACGTTATAGCATCACCGTCCGATTTTACAACGTCGTGTGGTTCCAAAAGCATACCGGAATCAAACATAGAATATTGATCTTCGGACATACCTGGTAATGGTGAAGGCATATCAACCATTCTTGGTGGAGGTGTTGGTCCTGGTGCTGGACCTGGTGCTGGTCCTGGCACAACGATCTTTTCTTCCACTGGTTCAAAAGGTGCGTATTCTTCACGCTTTATGTTCATCATAGCCCAAGTGACGAGCAAAAACACGAGCGTATGAAGTGCAAGGCCGCCTATCGATGGACACCCAGTTGGGCTGGAAACCCACGAACCGAACACTTTACGCATGACACGAAATGTCTCGGGGTTCGCAACAACAAAGAAAACTAACGCGGACATAACAGAGATCAAAAATTTTTGTTCTTGTTTTTTACCGTTACATCCGCAACCACAATCTTTAAAAAGACCCATTGGTAATTTTTATATATAATATATCAAGAAAAAAAATGACTTAAAGTTTGACTTCGTATATACTATATAAAATACAATGTCCAATATTATCCAAGTTTCTGAACAATTTGATCCATCGTCTGTTGTCTTCACTAAAATGAAGAAAAACAAGAATGGTGGGAAAACCGTGTATATTAATGCACAAGATGGTAAAAAGAAACTCTATTTACAACTCCCATTTATGCGTTCGCCGTATGGTTTGAGTGCCTTTACCGATGAAGCGACGAATAAAACGTCGTATTCACTGGATTTATCTTTTGATTCGGATAACGATGATGCTATGGCACTTTCAGCTAAATTGAAAGAACTCGATGAAATTATTCTCAAAACAGTTGCTGAGAATTCTAAAGAATGGCTTGGTAAACAGTACGATATTAACGTTATTCGTGAAGCTCTGTATAAACCACTCGTTCGTCAGGGTAAAGATGATTACCCTGATACTCTGAAACTCAAGGTCATGACAAAACCAACGGGTGAATTTCTGGCAGAAGCATACAATTCGTCTAAAGAAATGATTTCGGTCGATCAAATTGAAAAGGGACAAAAGTGTATGTGTATCGTTGACTTTAACCAAATTTGGTTCATTGATAATAAGTTCGGGGTAAGTGTTCGTTTGTCACAGGTTTTGTGTGAACAGTCGACCAAACTTCCATCATTTGCATTCCAGGGTCTCGATGATGATGTTACTATCGATGAGGAAGAATATACCGAAGAAGAAATTGACGAATAAAATATTATGTTATATCAGTATGGAACGTGAAAGACACATTAACGATTTGAAAAAAATCGCGTCTCTTTCAAAAAATAAGAAAAATGTTAAAACACAAAAACAAAGAAATCTTTTAGGTAAAAATGTAATAAGTGCTATTGAAGGTATGGGGTGTAAACCACATAATGTGTTTTATAATCCATCGACCAATTTTAGTGTAAACGGGTCTTTAAGTACCAAAAAGGGTATACGTAAAATTGGTAAAGGTCAGATGGGTGAAGTGTTCTTAGGGTGTATAGATAAAGAATGTAAAAAACCCGTAGCAATAAAAGTATCGAACGATAAGAATAGATACGAATTTAAAATAGGTAAACGCATAGAAAAGTTAAGCGGTACGCGAATGTATGCGTACCAGGAATGCGATAAATATTCCATAATATATACGGAATACGCAAATAGTGGAAGTTTAACCAATTTTATAAAGGAAAATATAAAAACATTACGCCCCATACACTTACGAACTATAGTTACACACATATTATATAATTTGTATAGAATCCATAAGAAATATCCGTCGTTTCGACACCATGATTTACACACCGAAAACGTTTTAATAAATACAGATGTTAAAGCAAAAGGTATACGACACTTTAAAGTTGACGATATAGTTCTAAAAGTTCATGATATAGGATTAGAAGCATCTTTAAATGATTTTGGATTTTCATCTATTACTGGTATAGCAAACCCAGAAATAGATTCAGGTGAGTTCAAACGTAAATATGGTATATACAGAGAATCAAATTACATGTACGATGTCCACTTTTTTCTTAATTCGTTACGTCATTTCTTAAAAGGTGAAAAGATATATGCCGGTGCCGAAACCATACAATTTATTGAACGCGTTTTGCCAACTGATTATTTAGGTCAGGTTACATACAAAGTAAATGATTTCAGATTGAGACCTTCACCCGTAGGACACGGAAATTTACCGACATATACTAAACTATTCAGGGATAGGTATTTTTCACCATACAGAAATATGAAACCAACGTTCGATATAACTACTATCATAGGTCGAACACCTGCGAAACCAAAACCTATTCTTGTAAAACACGGTGGTAATCTTCAACCACCTAAAGTTTCTTTATCTAAAAAGGGGTACGTTAAGTTAGGAACACGTAAATGCGAAAACTATAAAAAAAGTGAACTCGTTAAAATTGCAAATACACTTAACGTTCCAACCAAAAATAAAACGATCGCTAAAATATGCGAAAATCTAAAAATAAAATATATTAAAAAGGTATAAACATGTTACCATTTATTGTTCTTGGTGCGATTAACGCATATATATTTTTAAACACAGGAAAGAAATCTAAATCTGAATCTAAACCACAGAATGGTAAGTGGACGGTTTTCGGTACGACGTGGTGTGGATGGACGACGAAACAACTCGACTATTTAAAAAAGAAAGGTATTGATCACAAATTCGTCGATTGCGAAAAAGGCAAATGCGACGGAATTGATGCGTTCCCGCAAATGGTTCATACCAACGGTGAAAAGGTTGTTGGATACAAGGAAGTTTAATTAAACACCTCGGACAACGGCGATCGCGATCGAAAGAATAAACGCGTCAAGAAACGTGTTAATTGGTTTAAGGACCGTGATATGTTTCACGAGCGATTTGTTCCACGCAAATCTAAGTACGAATGTACTGATAAGAATGGCAAGTACGAAAACGAGAATTTCCGTCAAGGCTTCGTTCATTTTTTTAGCGTTAGCAAGATCTCTGAGCATTTTATTTATTACCAATATTTTTTTTTCTTTGATATTAGTAATGAAGAAAACACTCCTTCCCCTGAGTGGGTCTGAACCAACTTATACCAACAGGTTATGGGGTCGAACTGTAGGTATAGGAAACAATAATTGCTACGCATACGCCGTAGGTGATTACGAAAAAATGCGTTTACAAAAAAGTGTACCAGGTGAACGTGCTGGTATACGTAATCTTTCACATACGTATACACACTGTAAAGGTTTACCACAAAGAGTTATTGCGGATAATCCTAAAAAGGTATACATGGCAAAAGCCACTGAAAAGTGTAAACCAAATCACTATAAAGTCATGATGTTTGTAGCTCCAGGTAATACAAGAAACTATTTTAGACAAGGGGATTTTCATTTTTACAAACAACACGGTGCGGTCGAATACAAAGTTAAAAAGGGGAACACGTACGAAGGTATTGCTAAATTTTTTAAAGTACCGGTAAGTCGCGTAAAAAAAGCGGGTAAACTCGTACCCGGTAAACTTTTAAAGTTTAAGGCAAACGTGTTTAGTCATAAAAGGGGGTGGGCAACGGGACCATTATTAATAGACGCTAAAGGTAAGAGTATTCAAGATCCGAGAACGGCGTCTCGTGATTACCCTGGTTTAAACTATAAAAAGTATTGTAGTTCATTCTGTGTTAAGAATAGAGGGATCAAAGTCGGACACACTCACCCCAAAGTCCCCAAGAAGACTCGTTAAATCGGTTTGATTATCTACATCAAAAAATATATCAAGTGCATCGAAAATAAAATCATTTTCTACTGGTACCGTATTTGATGTATTTTCGAATACATTGTGTACAGTAATTTTTACCCTGAAATTACTACCATCGAATATTTTACGACACACGGGACACGTTTGTTTTCCTCTATTTTTCCAGTTTTGTAGACAATGCGAATGGAATAAATGACCACACCGTATAGGTATATTGTTTCGTGATCGCCTTACCTCGTTGAGACATATGGCACACTGTGTCATTCTCTACAGAACTTAAAGAAGTTAAAAATTAATATTTATCGTGAACATTTAGTAAATGTTTGGTACTTTGAGAAGCGCT
>Ga0208425_1000176_pt1 | contig 22860 bp, 26 predicted proteins | sample DEB08_DNA_4_FD_185496 | JGI IMG/M metagenome (GOLD analysis project Ga0208425, IMG submission 185496) | Aqueous microbial communities from the Delaware River and Bay under freshwater to marine salinity gradient to study organic matter... | ecosystem: Environmental > Aquatic > Marine > Coastal ...
CTTCTAAGATAAGATTTCTCATCGGGTTAACCGATTAAGACTCCTTATAGAACATGAGGTTGATAGGTCAGAAGTGTAATTACAGTAATGTATGTAGCTGACTGATACTAATAAGTCGAGGGCTTGAGCTGAATACTAAGCTTTTCGCGCTTGCTATAGAATTTTTAAGAAGTAGATTTGCGGTGGTGATAGCAATGGGGATACACCCGTTCCCATTCCGAACACGGAAGTTAAGCCCATTAGCGCCGATGGTACTTGGGGGGCAACCCCCTGGGAGAGTAGGACACTGCCGACTTTTAATGAAGAGCCCCTAGGAAACTAGGGGTTTTTCTGTTTATAATTATTTAAATACATGCAAAGCTATAGAACAATTCTTACTTTTTTTATTTCAAGCTTATTAGTCGTGATGGGTTTAACTAGTATTTATGCTGCATTTTTTCCTAATATTTATTTTTTAATATTCGAAGAGTCTTATCTTCAGTTCCTTTCACTTACAGATACAGGTGGTAATGGTAAATTAAACTTATTAACTTATCCTCTTTCTCTGTATTTAATCTGTGCTGCTACTTGTTTCCAGTATTTAAGAACACGTCAAATAGTCTATCTTGATTTTCTAATCTTAATCTGGTCAGTTGTTCTATTTTCAAGAATTGTCTCAATATTTTTAAGAGGTGGCGTAGTTGTTGATATTTATTTTTTTGTAGGAATATTACCGGAGTTTATAATTGCACCTTTTCTTCTTTTCATAAAAGGTAAAATCTGTTAATCAATATGTAAATATTTTTTTATTCCTTGAATTTGCATTTTAAAATTACCGTTATTTATATAATTATTAATAGTATCTTCATCAACACCAAGAATGCGATAATTCTCACTCAGCCAAATTTTCAATGATTCAGTAGCTTCATTTATTGATAAGTTTGGTAATTTAGTTACAAAGTCAATCCAAAGCTCTATATTTTCTTTAGCATTTATTATTAATTGATACGGATTTTTATGAATTCCAAAATGTGCAAGTGCTACATATTTAAGATCTAGTGTGTATAACTCATCTAAAGTGTTGAATAGAACCTCCTTATTAAAATCTGGTGGTGGAAGGTTTGGTTGAACAAAATTACCATGTGGATAAATCAATCCTAAAGTATCTCCCATAAATAGGGTTTTAGAATATTCATCATAAAATGTATAATGATGCTTTGCGTGACCTGGTCCGTATATAGCTTCTAATTTTCTTCCATTTCCAAGATCAATTAATTCTTTATCTTTAAGGGAACGTAGATTATTTATTGGTGTTGGTTTAATTTCACCCCAATTAGTTGATAGCCATTCTTCTGTATAAACTTCAGATACAGCTTTCCATAATTTTTCAGGATTTGGAAGATGTTTTAAGCCTAGCTCATGAATATAAACAAAATGTTCTTTATATTTTTCAACTAAGTGTCCTATTCCTCCAATATGATCTAAATGTAAATGAGTCATTGCAGATCTTTTTACTTCATTAATTCCCAATGATTCAAGGCTCGATATAAGGTAGGGAAATGAGTTTGAAGGTCCTACTTCTATTAATATTGGGTTTGTTGAGTCGATATAATAACAAGACATACGTCCAGGTTTATTTTCCATAAACACATCAATTTGATAAATATTTTCATCATACTTAATAATGTCCTGTTTGATATATATATTTTTGCATATAAAAGTTATAAACTACACTGTTTAAATGAAAGTTTCTTTATCAAGTACTGCAGAATATAGTTCTAAAGCAGCAGAATCAATTAAAGATTTAAAACCAAATGCTGCCGATGTATTGATAACAAGTATTGTAACCTCTATGGTTACAGATTTAGGTGTTGTTGCACCAACATCTTCAGGACTTTTAACCTTTTATGATGGGAAGACTAATCAATCACATACAGTGGATGGATATTTCGTATCTCCTAAAAATTTCAAAGGTAATGACCACGAAGAGCATAGGGTAGTGCTGACGTATGGTGGGTATGTAGAAACTTGTAAAGGAGCTAACACATTCGCTATCCCAGGTATTTATAAAATATTAGATTTTTTATATAAGAATTATGCATCACTTCCTTTAAGCAAACTATTGGAATTTCCAATCAATATTGCAAAGAAAGGATTTAAATTAACTCAACCAACAAAAGACTACTTTCAGCATGCATTGAAACCAATGTTTATGTGGCACGATTATTCAAAAATGATTTTAGAAAATATATCACAGGATTTAGAAAATGGGATTGTTAAGTTAAATAAATTAAGTGACTCTCTAGAGCACTTATCGAATGAGGGTTTTAATGATTTTTATATTGGAGATATTTCAAAAGAAATTCTTAAAACAATTGTAAATGAAGGTGGACATGCAACTTCAGAAGATTTTGGTAATTATAAATTAATTGAGGACAATAAATTTAATTTTAAATACAAAGATTTAATGCTTACAGGACATTCCGGACCCTCTATTGGAGGATTGATGGTTTTAAAATATATTGATGAATTAAGTATGGGTAATAATATCGAAGCATTGATTGATGTATATAAAAACAGAAAAAATAAGTATGAATTTTTTGGTGATAGACAATCTTTAATAAACCAAGAAATTATAAATTTAACTAAATCATCATCTACTATTCAAGTTAATACTTCAGATGATATGAACAATCATTTTTCTATAACATTTTCTAGTGGATATGGATCAGGTGTTCTGTGTCAAAATACCGGTATGTATTTTAATAATTCACTAGGTGAAATTGAACTTAATCCTCAAGGCTTTTTGGGTGACACAAAAGGAGATAGACTAATATCAAATATGAGTCCGTTAATTATTCAATCTAAAAATGGTATTACAACTATAGGATCTCCAGGTGCAGATAGGATAAGTTCAGCTATTGCTCAAGTATTGTTAAATTATTCAAAAAAAAATAATTGGCGTCAAGCAATAGATGAGCCAAGATTTCATGTCAATGGTGATGGTTCGGTTAGAGCAGAACCTGGTTCAATAGAAGCATATAAAGATATAACTATAACTGATAAATACGATATGTATTTTGGTGGAGTATGTGTTTCAGGATTGAATAAAGATGTTTTTTCATTTGGTGACAAACGAAGAGGTGATACAAGTTGGATAAGCTGAGAAAATTACCTTTTAAAGTACTGTTTTATCTAGGATTTCTTATTGTCATAATTTTTCTAGGATTATCCTACTGGCAGCTGACGAGTCATTATGATGATACAAATAATTTAGAAAAACTTACTAAATATGAAAATATATTAGAAGTATCTATAACAGATGTTAATAGCCTGTCTGAATACCAGTATATTAAATTTCATGAAGAAATTTCCTTATTACATACATGGCTTTTAAGATCTAGGGTGCATAATGGACAAAGTGGATATAACAGAATAGACCTTATCTCTGATAGTTATAGCAATTATATGGTTGTTAACAGGGGATGGGTTCCACTTGATTTTGATTTAGATTCAATTGATAAATATGAACAATCTAAATATATTGGAAAATTAATGAGTTATAACACCCAGACTATTGGACAGGATGATGTTTCCCAATCTGATTATTTATTTAGAATTGATAAGTCATTTATAGAAAATGATAAGAATATAACTTTACAGAAATATTACTTAACACTGACAGAAGAATGTGGAATCAACATTGAGTGCATCAACCTTACGGAACCATATGATGCCCCACATTTAAGTTACGCTTTTCAATGGTTATTTTTTGCAATATGTTTAACTTTTGTTATATTGAGAAAAAATAAGCTCATATGATAAATAAATTACAATTAGATGATTTTGAATTGTCATACTCAACCGAGGGAGAGGGGAGGGATGTATTATTTCTCCATGGTTTCCCTTCTAATATGTATTTCTGGAATGATATAAAAAACCAACTAAAAGATAAATTAAAGGTTACAGTTGTGGAACAAAGAGGTTACCCTTTGTCGTCAATTGAAGATTCTATAGTAAGTGACTTTAATATTGAAAACTTATCATTAGATATTGAGAAGTTAATAAACAAGCTACAGCTGACTAATGATCTTATAATTGTTGGACATGACTGGGGATCTATTGTTGCATGGGCAGTAGCTAGTAGGGGAAATGTAAAAATTAAAAAACTAGTATTAATTTGCGGTGGTACAGAGTTTCCATCAACAAGTGTTTATGATAATTTAGTTTTTAATAAAGGTGAGCATTATATAAGTTCCTTTCAAAATCCTGAGCAAGCAAATGAATTACTTTCACAAAATCTAGATTTATTCTTTAGATCTGCATACAGAGTTACACCAAAGATTGACAATGATTTGTTAGATTTATCGTTAAAAAATTTATTTACTACGCATAACGATGATAACAAAATTCATAATATTGATATTAAATCTTTGGTTAACCATTTTTATAGCGGGTTAAAACAATCTATATCATGGTATTCGAACATAGATTTTAACTTAGAGCTCTCAAATCAATGGAGAAGAGACTTAGACATTGAAGTGACATTTCTGTTTGGTAAAAATGATGCTGCAGTAAAGTTAAACGAAAAGATGATTAAAAGGTTAAAATTATCAGGAACAAATGTAGCTGTTAAAGAGGTTAATAATGCAGATCATTGGCTACCATTAACACACAAGGAGAGTGTAATTAGTGAAATTATCTAATCTTCATGTTTGTCCTATAATATATATTATGTTGCGTTATGAATAAAGCTATATTACACGACCATCTAGATGGTGGCTTAAGGCCTTCTACTGCATTAGAACTTGCAAAACAGATAAACTACAAACCATTACTTGATACAGATGATATATCATTATTTTTTGACAGATCAGATTCATCTTCTTTGGATCATTACCTTGAAGCTTTTACCCACACAATTGCTTTAATGCAAACAGAGTCTAATCTTGAAAGGATTGCATACGAAGCTGCAGAAGATATGCATAACAATGGTATAACCATGTATGAATCACGATACGCTCCATTTTATTCAGTAAATGCCGCTCTATCCCCTACAAAAGTCATAGATTCTATTAATTCAGGTTTTAAAAAAGCTGAAAATGATTTTGGAATTAAATCAGGACTGATACTTTGTGGAATGCGTCATGATTTTGAAAATGTAGGCCAAGTAGCTGAATTAGCAATAGAAACTAAAGATAAAATAATCGGATTTGATATCGCAGGACCTGAGTTGAATTTTATGCCATCATTGTTTGATACATCATTCAGAAAAATTAAAGAGGCTGGGATAAATGTAACTATTCACGCTGGAGAAGGTGATGGTGTTCATTCAATTAAGGATGCGCTATCAAATGGTGCCCAGAGAATCGGACATGGTGTGAGAATTATAGAGGACATAAAATTAGAAACAAAAGAATTAGGAGATACAAGTAAAGAACTGATAGATAATCAAATACCATTAGAGGTATGTATTACATCAAATATTCATACAAATATGTATAACAGTGTAGATGATCATCCTATTAAGGAATTGATTGATTTTGGATTTAATATTTCTTTAAATACTGATAACAGATTAATGAGCAACACAAGTGTAAATAAAGAAATTGAAATTGCTGAAAGTTTAGGTATAGCGAATGCAGAACAATTGCTTATTAATTCAACTAGCTATAGCTTCCTTAACTGATTGTTCTTTATCTTTAGTTAGAAAATTATAAAACTCTTTTTCGTTAATTAGCTTAAATGATGTTTGGGGATATAATTTACGGGCTAATTTTATCTTTTTTTGTTTCTTTGTAATTAATCTTTGATCCATTGTTGTTATTTCAATATAAGTATCATATTCAGGTAAGAAGAAATCAGGTGTAAACATCATTTTTATAGCACCACTACCCCACCTTAATGGAAAACTTCTTGGTTCATAAATCCATTTAATGTCAAAAAGATCTAAATGTTCTGAAAATAATTTTTCTGAATAATGGGCAAATTTCATTTATTAGCTGAAGAAATCTTATCAGGATATAAGGATAAAATTTCCGCTTCCGTTTCAGTGTGAACAGGCCCTAGTGATATACCAAATACTGCTTGTCCTTTTTTTAACAAGTCAATCATCTGGTCATTTTCAGTTAAAACATAAATAGATGTACCATCTGAAAATACAGACACATCCGAAATATTTGTATTTTTTCCTAAAATTTTTGATATATTTTTTAAAGCAATTCTAATCTTTTGTAAACTAATTCCAGCAGATCTTAATTTATTAACTAACTTCACAAGAACGATATCGTTAAAAGAATAAATTCTATGGAATCCTGAACCTTTAATATTACGTATTGAAGCAGAAATTAATTTAGTTGAAGTCCAATGATCTAGTTGTCTATAAGATATACCAGTAATCTTACATACTTCCGGTCCTGTATAACCCTGTTGCATAGTTTTAATCTACTATAGATAAATATTTTATCAAGGTTTTAAGAAAAATCCTCTGGGGAAACATTATCAATAAATTGAGAAAACTCTTCAATATCTACCTTATCCTCATCATAAATTTCTATATAGTTGTTATTAAATACAGAATTTTCTACGAATATCTCAGCAGATGATCTTAGGGCTAAAGCAATTGCGTCACTCGGTCGTGAAGATAATGTTAATTCTCCTTCATGAGTAGATAATTTAATTTCTGCAAAGAATGTTTTATCATGAATATCAGTAATTGATACTTCTAAAATTTTTGCATTTAATGAGTCGAGTATATTTAACAAAAGATCATGTGTTTGAGGTCTAGGATGGACAAAACCTTCCTGTGCATAAGCTATAGATACCGCTTCAATTGTACCAATCCAAATTGGAAGTACTTTATTTGTATTTGGTTGCTGAAGAAGCATAATAGGAGTTTCGGTTTCTTCTTCTAATCTAATAGAACTTACTTCAACAGAAATTTTATCTGACATAAGCAAATTTTACTAAAATAGTTACGGTAGCTTAGTTGTTAAAAATATTATTAAGAAAACGATTTGACCAATGAAATTGATAATTAACTTTATAATTTGAAGTAGGTATATTGATACTCTCCTGCAAAGATATGTTATCGAATGAAATTAATAATTTATTATTTTCGATATTCATAATTTTTTTAATATTTGTATCAGATTTAATAAAAATTTCAAAATTTTTGCTTGGGTAATAACTTGTTACAGATTCTGAATTAAATATTTTATAAATAATATCATTTTTATTTAATACATTTCGAATGTTAAAGTCATTAATAGAATTTTCATATAAAACTTTTGTATCAATAAAATGGTTTATTTTTTCTTCATCAACTAATGATTTATTTACGATTGTTATTACTCTCCTACTGTTATTTTGATTAAAACCAATAAAAGTTAATCCAGCTTCAGAAGTCCACCCTGTTTTTAATCCTTCAAATCCTTCATTTATTATTGTATTTGTATTATTAAATGTTTTTTTATCAAGTTCATTAATATAAATTTTTTCTTTACTGGTGATATCAAGAATTTTTGTGTTTTCAATAATATAAATACTCAATATTAGTAAGTCATTTAAAGTTGTTTGATGTCCTAATTCATCTAAACCATCGGGATTTAAATATACTGTATCATTCATGCCAATTTCATTTGCTCTTAGGTTCATCAAATTTACAAAGTCTTCAACACTATTTGATATTTCCATTGCTGCTACATATGCCGCATCATTAGCAGAATAGACTAATAATAGCTCCAGGAGCTCTTCAGTGGTCAAAATAAGCCCCTCCTCTAAGTAAGCTACCTTTCCAGCAAATTCATAATCTTGTGGTAATTTAGTTGTAATTTGTTGATTTAATGAATTTGTCTCATAAAGCAAAAGCGCTGTCATTAGTTTAGTAAGAGAAGCAGGAGAAATTTTAATACTTGAATTACTCTCATACATTGTGGATTTAGCATCATAATCATAAGAAATATATATATCAGTAGTTAATAAAACTTCATCCAATTCATCAGCTAGAAGTGAATTTGTTAAAAATATAAATATTGAAAATATAATTATTGATTTTTTAATATTTGTCCTTTAAATATTTTTGATAAATTATCAACAATATCTTCTTTGATAACTTTATCATCATCATGTAGATTTGAAGTAAGGTGATCAATAAATCCCACCATCCGATCGGAGACTGATTTTAAAACAGTAAAATTTCGTGGATGTAAACCTATATCAAAAAAATAGGACCATGCTTTTAGTCTCTCTAAGTCTTCAAGGTCAAATACATTTTGTTCAAGTTCAAATTCATATTTTATGAGTTGATCATAATCGCTCGTGGTTAATCCTGATAGCTTTAGTATGTCGTGCTTAGTATATTCTTTAATACTAATTTTTTTTAAATTTTTATTACTAATAAGAGATAAGTTATTTTTAATTGCTTTAAGACTGTAGTATTGATTCTCTTGTAGGTCTAATATATTTAAAATCCTGTCTATATCTTTTAATGTAAATACACGAGTCCCACCAGTCGATCTCTTTGGTTTAATAAGACCTTCTTTTTCTAAAAAGCGTATTCTTGAAATTGAAATAGAAGGATAATCTTTCTTTATTGTCTTAACTACTTCACCTATATTCATAGTTACACTTTAGTGAAAAGTAATAGAAATTTACCAATTTGAATTTTGTCACCTGAATGTATTTCAGTGCTGTCCTTTATTAAAATATCATTTATGTAAATACCATTAGTCGAATTATTATCTGTAATTTTTGAATTAGTACTTTCAATGACTATTTTTCCATGATTCCGGGACACTGTAACATCGTCTAATATAATTTCATGTTCCGCTAATCTTCCAATTGTATAATTACCCTCATTTAACATCCAAGATGATGATCTCGAACTTTGGTTAAGAACGTTTAGTACAAATTTGACTGTACTATTTTCTCCATTTGTATCAATTGGTTTTGTATGATCATCCATGTTTATATATTAAGTTGTATAAATATTCAATTGCAACATAAAAATAGAATAAAATAACAAAAATAGTAAAAATATTTAAAAGAGGAACAATTACAGCTGTATTTAATACAAATAAACATATTGTTATAAATACAAATACTGTCGATACTTTACCTTTATTTGAGACTTTTACTGTTTTCTCTGTAAACAAGACATAAATTGATCCTATTAAAATTAATACTTCCCTAATAACTACTCCGAATAAAAAATAATCAGGAATTAAGTTTTTAATCCATAAAAGTAGAAGTAAAAAAACAACCCTATCTGTAAATGGATCAAGAATAATTCCTAACTTTGAAACAAGATTGTATCTTCGAGCAACGATTCCATCTAATGAATCACTTAGTCCAATTAGCGCAATAATTATTATTAACGAAATGTAATTAAATTCACCAGGAGTAAAGGAAGTAAATAGAAAAATAACTATAAATAGACGTGAAAGTGTAATCAGGTTTGGTAAAAGAAATAAATCTTTAAATTTCAAATAAGACCTTTGACATCATGGGTGGCAATATAATGTTCATTACCTATATCAACCATTGGATTATCAGTTCCATGTTTTGCGATAATAGCGTCGAGCTCATCATAATTTACATCATAAACTTTTCTATCATATGAAGGGTCGGGAACTGGAATAGAAGATATTAATCTTTTTGTATATGGGTGAATTGGATTATTTAAAAGTTCTTCAGTTTCTGCAATTTCTACAATTTTACCGTTAAACATAACTGCAATTCTGTTACACATGTATCTCGCAACTGCTAAATCATGTGTTATATATAAATAAGAAACTTCCAAATCTTTTGCTAAATTTAACATTAAATCCATTATTGATATTCGAATTGATACATCCAGCATGGAAGTAGGTTCATCGCATACTACAAATTTAGGTTTCATAATTAGTGTACGAGCTATTGAAACTCTTTGCCTTTGACCACCTGAAAGTTCGTGTGGGTATCTAGGTAAATAGTTTGAAGCTGGTGTTAAGCCAACTGTTTTAAGTATTTCTACAACAGCCTCTTCCCTATCTTGTAAATCACCAATATTGTGAATATTTAATGGTTCTAGAATAATATCTTTAATAGTCCATCTAGGGTTTAAAGACTCATAGGGATCTTGAAATATCATTTGTATATTTCTTCTAAATTTTTTCAATTCTTCATCTTCAAGATTGTCGATATTCTCCATATCTTCAGTTTCATTATTGTAAAACTTAACATCTCCTCCAGTTTTTGGATCAAGTAAACAAAGTGCTCGAGCCGTAGTAGTTTTTCCACAGCCGCTCTGCCCAACTAAACCGAGACTTTCTCCGAAAGGTATTTCAAAAGATATATCATCAACAGCCTTTACTATATCTTTTTTACGAGAGAAGAATCCTCCGGAGACTTCATAATATTTTTCTAAATTTTTTACTTCAATTACATTTTTTTTCATATCAATGACTTTCTTTGCTGCAAATATCTACATAATGTTCTGGCCCAACTTCAACTAACTTCATATCTAGTTCTGGTTTACAGGTGGTAGTCTTGTTTGGACATCTTGGTGCAAACGAACATCCGGATATCTCATCTATTAGGCTTGGTGGCTCACCGTCAAGTGAATTCAATTTCACCCTATCACCTACTACAGAAGGAGTAGACTCTAAAAGTGCTTTAGTGTATGAGTGACGAGGATTAGCAAAAATATCAGCAGTCGGGCCACTTTCTACTATTCTACCAGCATACATTACTGCCATTCGATTAGTCATTTCTGCTATTACAGCAATATCATGTGAAATATAAATTAAACTCAATCCAAGTAGTTCTTGTACTTTTTTGATTTCTTTTAGTATTTGATCTTGTATTACAACATCAAGAGCTGTAGTAGGTTCATCAGCAATAACAACTTTGGGATCACACGATAATGCAAGTGCAATGATTGCTCTTTGTTTCATTCCACCAGATAATTCATGAGGGAATCGATCAATAACAGTAGCGTCTAAACCCACCATCTTAAATAAACTTTCTATTTTTTCTGTATTTTCAGCCTTTGACTTTTCAGGATAGTGCTCTCTAATTGCTTCTCTTATTTGCTCTCCTACTTTAACAACCGGATTCCATGCATTCATGGCTCCTTGGAATACAATACTTATTCCATCCCATCTCACCTTACGAAGCTCAGATTCATTCATGCCAACAAGTTCAACTCCATCTAATTGAATGCTTCCACTTGATATTTTTGCATTGTCTGCTTGAAGTTGAAGTAAAGACATAGCTACAGAAGTTTTACCACAACCAGATTCCCCAACTAAACCAAATGACTCTCCTTCTTTTACCGAAAACGAAACATCTTTTACTGCATGAACATCTCCAGAGAGAGTTTCATAATGCATATTTAAATTTTTAACACTTAATACTTCTTTACTCATTACTATCTCTTCCTTAATCTCGGATTAAATACATCATCAAGACCTCTACCTACTAAGTAGAATCCTCCAGCTAAAAGTGTTACAGCTAAACCAGCAGGAAGTATTAGCCACCAAAATTCAAGTCCTGAAAATATAAATCCATCAGTTTGAGATAAGTAAATCATAATTCCCCAGCTCATATCAATATTTAATAATCCAAGAAATGATAATACCGATTCAGATGCTATTGCACCAGTAACACTAAAGACCATAAATAGTAGAGCTAAAGGTGCTACGTTTGGTAAAACATGAGAAAACATAATTCTCCATCTTGATCCACCAGTAATTCTTGCTGAGTCTACAAAAGGCTTTACTTTCACTTGTAGTGCTTGTGATTTAATTGTAATTACAGAACCTCCAAGACCACCTAGGACTCCCAAGACAACCGCAAGGTGCCAAACTTTTAGTTCCGCAAAAGCAGAGATAATAAATAGTAAAGGTAAACTTGGGAGCATTAAAATTAAATCAGATTGTCTCATAAGATAAGCATCTACCCTGCCACCAAAAAAAGCAGCTATTGTTCCTAATATTGTAGAAATTCCAACACCTAATGTTGCACTTAACAAGCCTAAAACAAATGCTACTTGACTCCCTTCCATTATTTGTGAAAACACATCTCTTCCTAGCGAATCTGTACCAAGTAAGTGTCTTGATGAAGGTGGTGCTGGCTGTATAAAAGCTTCGTAGTAATCCCCAACTTCTACACCAGGTGCAAGATATAATCTTTTAACATTTATTTCACCTTCCCCTGGGCAATCTTTCATTGATTCATATTTCTCCGTTGGATATTCTTTTGGACATTCAACTACAAGTAACGTGTCTTTAATAGCTTCATAACCAACAACTGGATCATAAACACCCTTATTCCAAATACCAGTAATGAATAAGAAGGGCTGTAGTAAAGCTAGGAATAAAAAGAAAATTACAATATAGAGACCAATCATGCCTAACTTACTTTGCTTAAAAAGGTTCCAATTTCTTCTAATTGCCTCTTTTCTGAGTTGTTTTTGTAAATCTTGTTCTATGTTTTCATTCATAATTTATCCTTGTGATTTTATCCTGATTCGTGGATCTAAATATGAATAAGAAATATCAGCTAACAGGTGTGCTACTAGTGCAAATACGCCAACAAAAGAAAAACATGCCATAGCTACTGGTATGTCTTCTTCAAGAACACTTTGTAGTAAGAGCTGTCCCATTCCAGGCCAGGAAAATATTTGTTCTGTCAGTACGGAACCATCAATGATAGTCACAATTGTAAAAATAAATGATGTTACAACAGGCAATAAGGCTGTTCGTGCCGCATGCCTATCTCGAATTCTTTTCTGACTTATACCTTTTGCTCTAGCAGTTAATATATAGTCTTCTTTTAAAACTTCCATCATTGTTGTACGCGTAAGCAGGGCTGTACCCGCAAATGCTACGATTGTAACAACCATAACAGGGAGTATCATATGATATGCTATATCAGCAGCATATGGTTTCTTAATGAGGGCTGCACCATTATTCCAATAAAAGTAACTACCAATAAATATTGCTATTAAACTAGCAAATCTTAAATTTCTTCTAGAACTCAATGATTCAATACCTCTTGTAGCTAAATATGCAGCAAATTGAATAAGGGATACAACAATAGTGAATTTAATCATGGAACTAAAAACAATATCGCTATCAAAAGGAGCATCATACCATTTTTCTGGGTAGAGAAATTTACCTATGGGGAGCCATCCTAATTTATACCCGAATACCCACAGCATCATTAGTGCAAACCATGGGTAGAAAACAGTGTATGAAAAAACAGAAGTTAATGTAATCCAAGTCTCAGATTGAGAGCCTCTTCTCCATGCTAAAATTTTCCCAATAAAAAATCCTGTATAAAAAGATACAATATTCACAATAGCAAAGAGCATCAGCGTTCTAGGCAATCTCTCTGCAATAAGCTCTATTGGAGTTTTAGGAAAGGACTTATAGGAATATCCAAAATCACCTTTAAAAAAATTAACAATATATAACTGAAGTCTTTCAAACAAAGGTTTATCAAGTCCGTAAAGTTCAAGAACTTTTTGGTATGCGTCTGGTGGAAGATCTGGATTTAATAATAAGTTTGAAAATGCATTACCGGGAATTGCATTAAAAAGTAAATAGGAAAATACTAAAAATAAAAAAAACACAACAGTCATCTGCAATGTTCTTTTGATAATATATTCGCCCATAATTTACCTCAACATTATAAAATGGCGGGTAAATTACCCGCCATTTTAATAACTAAATTAATTAGCTTTGGACCTTAACTAATGAAGGATAACCTCCACCAGTACCAGTCAAACCATCTAATACATCAGTGAATGGGAATGATACATTGCTTCTATATACCTCTAATGTAGGTACGTTGAAGAGTACCAAATAAGGCATCTCTTCGAACAATATAGCTTCCATTTGCTGAGAAATAGCAATTGCGTCTGCTACTGTCTTAGCTTTATTGAATTCACCAACAAGTGCGTCGAACTCTGCGTTGTTAAAACCAGGTGTGTTATATCCACCTTCGCAGGTATCGTTGTAAGAAGCAAAGAATGCTTCTGGGTGGTCAGGATATGCACTTAGTCCCCAACCTAACATGTAGAAATACCAGTCTTCACAAGTTTCTGGTGTGAATACTTTGTCTACAATAACGCTAAATCCAGTTGGTCTAGCTGTAACATCAAATCCAAGCTGTTGCATCCAATCAGCTATGAATAATGACATTGTTGATCTTAATGGGTCATACCCAGCGCCTGGTGCATAAAGCAACATGTCGCTTGGTGGTGTTTCCCCATTAGGTCCTTTGACACCTGTAGGTGCAACAGCTCTATCAGCTCCACCTGGGTGTGAACCCCAATCAGTTGCTGTCCAGCCTGCAGCTTGAAGAATTTCGACAGATTTACCCCATCGTTCTTCAGCATTTAGTCCTGCACAGTCAGCAAGAACACCAGTTACAGGTGCAACCCATGCGGTCAATGCTTCTGGCATTTGACCATCCATGTTTACAGCTACTCCCTGTAGAACGTTATTCAATACGAATTCTTTATCAGAAATACAAGCAACAGATTGTCTGAATGCTTTGTCACTTCCTGGGAATACTCTTGTGTTGAATGCCATATAACGCATACCATTTCCTAGGTTTGCTGTGGTTTCAACTCCAGGTACTCTTGAAAGTTGGTCGAATAAGTTTCTCTTAACTCCTAATGGGTTAAGAACGAAATCTACTTCACCATTCTGGAATGCTAGATAAGCAGCATCTTGATCACCATATAGAGTGAACTCTACAGTACCAACATATGGTCCTGAAGTGTATGTGAAGGAATCACCAGTAGTATCACCAAATGATTGGCTAATTGCTGGTGCTACTCCGTTATCCCACTCGATAACTGTACCACTCTTATATATAGTTGTGTCTCCACCGAACCACATGGTATTTGAATCATAAGACCATGTATAGAAAGCGCCTTGTTCAACTTTGTTATAAACAAATGCACTAGCTACAGGTGCAGCAGCACCGTCTGCAGCAAGCAAGTCTTCTCTTGATGTAGCAAATTGTGACCAATAAGTTTCATTCAAGAAAGGTGCTTGAGCAATTCTGTACTGCCATGCTGATAATCCAGCATCAAAGTTCAGTGTAATCTCAACTGTGTAGTCATCTACTGCTACAAGACTAACAATACCGTCTGCTTCTTCACCTTCAACAGATGATGCTTGACGATAGTAAGTCTCCCAGTTACTTAATAATCCGAGCTCATTAACAATGTTATAAGTCCATACCATGTCATTAGCAGTAATTGGATCACCATTACTCCACTCAAATCCATTAACCATTGGAACAGTATATGTAAATGTTCCATCACCATTATCTACAGATGTCTCAACCAATTCGGCAGCCATACTTGTAGTTAATTGATAGTTAGGATAAGAGATTCCGAATAGTGAAACTGCTTGACCGGACATTACATATTGTGTCCAAACATCGGTTTCAGTATCAAGGTAATTCCAGTAGTTTTGTGTCTGGGGATCTGAAAAGATCGCCATCTTATAAACACCATCAGGTCCTGATGGAGCTGCTTCTTCAGCTGGTGCAGCTGTAGTTGCTGGTGCCGCAGTAGTTTCAGTTGCTTCTTCAGCAACTTCTTCTTCTGCTGTATCGCCACCACATGCGACTACAACGAGTGCAAAAACTGAGAAAAGTAATATAAGACGCCAACTTTTGGATCCTTTGAAATTACTCAATTTCTCTCCTTTTTGTATACAAAAAATCCACATAAATGTGGATGTATTAATAATAGAAAATTATGAGTTATATTCAATTATTATTTGTTTTTTTTCATTCCTGACTTGTATAAATACACTTAACTTATTAGGTAGAAAATTATTTGATAAAATCTTATTATTAGGTAAAAACCAGCAAAAAATACTACTAATTTAAATCCGAAACTATGCATTTATCTTAATTCTGAATGAAATTGTATTCATTTTGAACGTATCTCTAATGTAATTTTCTATGAATGCTTCATAATTTTTTGGAATTCTACCACTCAATGTAAAAGCAAACTCTGGTGGAAATGTGGAGTATTGAGTTACATATTTTAACTTTGCTCTTTTCCCTCTAAAAGGGTGTGGAGGGTTTTTAGTCCACAAAGACCTGAAATGTGTATTTAATTCAGAAGTAGAAATTCTTGTAGCAAGCTGTTTCTCTATTAGATCTAGTTGTTTAGATATTAAAGTAATATTTTTCTTACTGAGGGCTGAAATACGAATTAAACTTATCCACTTATGTTGTTTTAAATCTTTTTTCACAGAACTATTTAAAGCATCTCTTTGTTCTGTATTTAGTTTGTCCCATTTATTAAGAATTAAAAGAGGCGTGACATTCTCTTCAATTGACGCTTTTAAAATTCTTTTATCCTCGAATGACACCCCTTCTGTTGAGTCAACAACCACTAATGCAATATGAGCATTTTCAAGTGAACTAACTGCTAATTGAGATGAATATCTGTCTATCTGATCTTTTTGTTTTTTTCTAGGTACTCCAGCAGTATCTATTATTGAATAATTCCTATCATTTATATTTAGTTCTTCTGTAATTTTATCTCTAGTTGTTCCCGGTACATCTGAAACAGTAGACCTTTCATTATTTAGTAAACTATTAAAGAGTGTTGATTTACCAGCATTAGGCCTACCTATTATTGTTAAAGAAGTTACAAATTCTTCTGATTTTAATTGAACAACTGATAGCGACTCTAAATAAGAGAGTAAATTTTCTAAACCTAGTTTGTGATAAGCAGAAACAAAATAATGTGATTCTCCTATGTACTTATAAAATCTTTTATCCAAATTATTAGTATCAAAATCTTCACATTTATTAAATATGGTGATTACATTTTTCATAGAGTTCGATTTTGACAAAAGTTTAAATATTGAATCTAATCCAGAAATATCATTAGTTTTTACGTCAATAACAAAAAATATCTTATCGGCATCAGACATAAATTTATCAATATTTTTTTGATAATTGATATTACTCATTTCAGGATTTTCAAGAAACCCAGGCAGGTCTGATATATTTATTATTTTTTTATTTTCATGCGTTAAAGTTTTTGTTACTTTATCTCTAGTCGTATTTGGTGTAGAACCAATAATTGATGTTTTTGATTTAGTTAACGCATTAATTAATGTAGATTTACCTGAATTGGGTAACCCTACTAGCAAAATCTCTGGAATTTTATTTTTAGTCATATTTTTAATATAGCTATTCTAACTATATGGTTGATAAAGTTTATTTAGTAACACCTAGAGGATTTTGTGCTGGTGTGGAGATGGCCATAAAAGCACTTTCCTGGATGTTGAAAATATATGATGAGACAATATATTGCTATCACGAGATAGTTCACAATAAATGGATAGTTGAAAAGTTTCAAAATAATAATGTAGTTTTTGTTGAAGACCCTGCTGATATACCTAATGGAGCTGTTGTAATGCTTTCTGCCCATGGTACTTCACCTTCTATTGAAAGCGTATTTAATGAAAAGTCATCTTTGACTATAAATTCTGTTTGTCCTCTTGTTACAAAAGTGCATCATGAAGCTAAAAGATATACCGATAAAGGTACTCAGGTAATATATGTGGGACATAAGGGTCACGATGAGGCCATAGGTGCTTTAGGTGTGTCTCCTAAAAATATGCACTTAGTTGAAAATATTGATGATGTTGAAAAATTAAATATAGAGGACGATGCTGCTTTATTGGCACAAACTACCCTTGCTATATCAGAGTGGGAGCCAATTATGATGAGCGCCAAAAATAAATTTGAAAATTTAAATATGCCTAGAAAAAGTGATTTATGTTATGCAACAACAAATAGACAAAGTGCAATACTAGATGTATTACCTAATGTAGATTCTGTATTGGTAGTAGGATCGGAAAATTCAAGTAATACCAATGCTTTGGTGAAAATGGTTGAGAGTAAAAATGTTAAAGCATATAGAATCGAAGACACTGAAGATTTAAAAAAAATTAAAATTGATGGAAATGTTGCATTAACTGCAGGGGCTTCTGCTCCTGATTATTTAGTATTCAATATTATCAACGAACTAAAGCCAATCCAAATCGTTGATTTTGAGCATAAAAATGAAGATGAATACTTTCCACTTCCAAAAGAACTAAGGAATAATGTAAAATTAATTACTTCATTCTTAGAGTTTTTTAATCAATCTGAAATTATACCTGAAAAGAATAATGGTATATCAAATGATAAAAATTGGAGTGCTACGGAAGCCTTAAGCTCTCTTTAATTTTATTTACAACTTCATCAATTGTAACATCATTGTTTTCGATAACTATTGCACCATCAGGTATCACTAGTGGTGAATGTTCCCTACTTGAATCTCGTTGGTCCCTATTAGTTAAGTCCTCTTCCGTTTCAATATTATTAGATTGAGACATTCTTCTTTTTGATCTTAATTTTTTTGAGGAGTCTAAATATATTTTATTTTTACTATTTGGGAATACTACACTTCCCATATCTCTTCCCTCAATCACAAGTCCGTTTCTAGAGGAGTCATAAATAAATTTTAAAATATTTTCAACAATTGTTCGAATTTCTAATTGCTGTGCGAGTTCAGAGCTCTTTTCATTAATTTCAGGAGAATAAAGATCTTCTTCAAAATAATGTTTTTTATCAATTTGAAATTCTATTGGATCTGTAGAAAGAATATCTAGATTTTCAAAATTTAAAGTTTTAGTTTCTAAATAATGTTTTGTTATAACTCTATATACAGCACCTGAAGAAAAAAATGTTAAGTTTAAATCTTTTGCTAATAACTTTCCAATTGTAGTTTTGCCACTTCCAGAGGGTCCATCGATAGTGATTATTTGCTTATCCATTAATTTCTATTTTAACTACATTACCTTTTTCAATATTATTTAGTTTATATTTACCAACTTTCACTCTCTTTAATTCAATAATATCTAAACCATTAAATCTAAAAATTCTTCTTATCTCATGGTTCTTTCCTGTATTTAATGTAACTTCGAATGTATATTTATTGATAATTTTTAAGTTCTTAATTCGTAATATATCTCCATTATGATTTATATTTCTTTTGAATTTTTTACCTTTACTTAACGGAGTTTTAACTTTAACTATATATTTTTTCTCTACTTTGTTTCTAGAATGAAATATAGAATTTAACCAATCACCATCTGTACTAAGCAACATTAATCCTTCTGATTCTTTATCTAACCTACCGCCGAATTTAAGATGGTCCATACCAATTAAATCAAAGATAGTTGGGGAATTTCCTTGTTTTTCATGAGAACAAATGTAACCCTTTGGCTTATTAAATAAATAATATTCGTGTATTTTATTATGTTTAAGTGTTTGCCCGTATACCTCAACAATGTCGGAAGATTTAATGTCCATTCCTAAAATGCCTGTTTTCTGATTAACTAACACCTCTCCAGAAGATATTAAATTATCTGCTTTTCGTCTAGATATATCCAAATTTTGAGCAATAAGCTTATTTAATCTCAACTAAATTATTCTTCTTCATTTGGGCTTTGAAAATAATCTCCCAATATTGGTAGTTCTTTTATTGAAACAATATTTAATTTTTCAAGAAATAATTTAGTTGTTACATACAGATGTGGAGAACCTGGAACATCTAAGGTACCTGATTTACTAATTAATCCCCTTGCTTCTAAAGTTTTTAAAGAAGACTCTGATTCCACTCCCCTGATTTCAGAAACTTTTAATTTAGTAACAGGTTGTTCATAAGCAACTATTGATAGAGTTTCCAGCGCTGGTGTAGACAAACCTCTTAATATCGAAGGGGGTTTAAAGTCTTTAAGGTCCTGAGTAACTGATTCCAATGTTAATAAATCTGCTTCGATATCATTAAAATTTATCTCAAATCCAAAATCATTATTTTTTAAATCTAGATTAATTTCAGTGTATATATTGAGTAGCTCTGTTTTTGAAATATTAAAATTTTCTTCAAAATAAATGTGGTCAACAGGCCCATCACTGACTAATAGTATTGCTGTAATAATTTTTTTATAATTCATTGTTTTTTTCTATATTAATAGTTTCTTTATCTTGTACAGCAGTTACAAAACCCCATCTGACAGCTTCGAGAAGAGCAAGAAAAAAGGCAATTGCTTCTTCAGATGATTCAAGATTTTTAATAGTCTCATCAAAAGAAGTAGAAATTCTTAAATTTACGACTTCAAGAAAATTGTCGATAGCGTCCTGTAAATCAGGTAAGTCTTTATCAATGTGCTTGAAACCTTCAATAGTTCTATATCTACGAAATACTTCATTACCAATATTGGTAAATCTATCAACATCAATGTAATAATCAATATCTGGTTTAGGGAAAAGGTCTTTAGTGGCGTAATACTTGAATGCATTAATTCGCTTCTCATGCTTTTTTATTCTTGAACCTAAGGCAATACCAATTTCTGAATAGGCTTTAAATTGTAATAGACGGGCAAATGCCAAATCCTTATCTTTTAAAACTTGGACTTCTTCAATCCACTCAACATCTGCATCTTGAGGAAGCATTCTTTTTGCTTTTAATTCGAATAAAGAAGCCGCTAACAATACAAACTCAGAAAGATTTTCAATTTCATTACTAGAATTTTTTTCATCTAAACTAGAAAATAATTCGTACAAATTTTCTTCAATCTGGGTTTTTGAAGACGAGTATTTTATTAATAAAGACTGTAGGTTCTCAACTAAATAATTTAATTTCATTAATAATCAGTTGTATCCAAAACTTCATTTTTATCATTTAATAAATTATTAAAATAAAATGTTGAAATATCTGTTTTAAAATCTTGATTTTTTAGGAGATCATATCCGATGTCTTCATGGTTTAAATAAAGTTCTGATTTAAAAGATCTTATTAGTCCAAGTTCTGTCATAATTCGAAATATCCATGAATATTCAGATATAGATTTACCAATGTCATGTAACAAAGCTAGTTTTAAAATGTCATTGTTTGATGTTTTTTTCATTGCTCTATTCATCACTTCAACTGAATGATGCCTATCAGCTTTTGAAAGTTTCCAAAAAAGTAACTCTAACTCAGAATCATCAAGCACTTTTGATACATTTAATTGGTCTTGTATCGAAACATTCTTATAGAATAAATATCTTATAGCTCTTCTTGCTTTGATTAAAAATTCTTTCATGATCTTGGATGACTTTCATTAAAAGCTTCTTCTAAAAATTCTTTTGTTACCTTAGTATATATCTGTGTAGTTGAAACTGAACTGTGTCCGAGAAATTCTTGTACCGTTCTTAAGTCACACCCTCTTTCCAGCATGTGTGTAGCAGCTGAATGTCTTAAGGTATGTGGATGTAAATCAACATCTAGTCCAAGTTTCAAAGCAGTTGATTTAACAATTCTAAAAATTGCTGACCTATCAAGTTTTTTATAAGATTTTGATAAAAATAATTTACTTGATTCAAGATTCTCAATTGAATCGCGTAATTTTATATATTCAGTTAAATTATTAACAAGTAGGGAGCCTAGCGGTACAATTCTTTGCTTTGAGCCTTTTCCCTCAAGACGGACAAATGATTCTTTTGTATCAATATCAGAAATATTAACATTAATTATTTCAGAAACTCTACTACCTGTTGAATAAATAAAGTCAATAATTGTCAAATTCCTTGAATTTAAAAATGAATTGTGATTGTAGTAATTTATCATTGAATCAATTTGAGAAACACTAATAACTTCGGGAAGCTTAAGTTCAGATTTAAATTTAATATTTTCAATCTCAAAATTATCAACAAAACCAATATTATTTAAATATTTTAAAAATTGTTTGATAGATGAATACATCCTTTGTTTTGAAGTATTTGAATAATTAAATTCTGATAGCTCAAAAAAGTATTTAGAAATTACATTCTTATTCAAATTATTCAAATCAGCATATTGAGTAAATTTAATTATGTCACTTTTATATGCGTATACTGTGTTTTCTGAAAGTCCCTTTTCGTAAGTTAGATAATCTTGAAAAGATGAAATTAATTCTTTAATCTCTAACTTTTGATGAGTCATCAATTTTCTCTGTTGAAATATCTATTTCTTTTGATGCTTTTATAAATGAATTAAACATCGGAGCTGGATCCCATGGTCTTGATTTAAATTCTGGATGAAATTGAGAAGCAACAAAAAATGGGTGATCTTTTAGCTCAATCATTTCAATCAGGTCATCATCTGGTGAGACTCCACTAAATACTAACCCACTAGCTTCCAAGTCTTTTCTGTATTTATTATTAACTTCATATCTATGTCTATGTCTTTCATAGACAATCTCATTACCATATATTTCTTGAGCGTGGGTATCAGATATAACCTTGCACGGATAAGTCCCTAACCTCATAGAGGCTCCAACATCATCTTTTTCTAAGTTTTGATTAGGAAGAATATCAATTACAGGATTTTTAGAATTTTTTGAAAATTCAGATGAATTTGCATCTGATATGCCACATACATTTCTTGCAAACTCAATAACTGCACACTGTAAACCAAGACATATACCTAAGAAAGGAATATTATTTTTTCGAATGTACTCTATTGCTGAAATTTTGCCTTCAATACCTCTGTATCCAAAACCACCAGGAACCACAACTCCATCTAATGAAGATAATTCTTCAATATCAAAATTATCTGCATCTATCCAATGAAGATTTAATATAACCTTATTTTGCAAACATGCATGTTTTAATGCTTCAACTACTGACATATAGCTGTCTGGAAGTCCAAAGTATTTACCCAGTATCGCAATATTTACATTTTTTGTAACACCCTCTTTTAAAGACATCATTGATTTCCATTTAGTTAAATCGGGTTCTGGAGTGTTTAATTTTAATCTCTTATCTACAGCA
>Ga0208425_1000179_pt1 | contig 22542 bp, 26 predicted proteins | sample DEB08_DNA_4_FD_185496 | JGI IMG/M metagenome (GOLD analysis project Ga0208425, IMG submission 185496) | Aqueous microbial communities from the Delaware River and Bay under freshwater to marine salinity gradient to study organic matter... | ecosystem: Environmental > Aquatic > Marine > Coastal ...
CTGAGATTATGCGGCTACGGCCTAGCAACTTGCATGCCTCAGAAGGCTTCGTTGAGATAGGGGCAGGGATTGCGAAAAACAGATCAAGAAGGCTGGTGAAAGTCTTTGGGGCGCTACCTAAAAAAAGTGAGGAGCTGTTGCACTTGAAATGGCGCAGCAACTTCCGTAAGAGATTCGGCGCAACCCAAAGAGCAGCAGGTATTTGCAAGTGGCCCAGGAACGTGCTGCGACACTCAGCTGCAACGCATTTAGCCCATTACCTTTCTGAGGAGCAAAAGATAGCGGATCACCTGGGGAACAGCCCGCAAATGATTCACCGCCATTACCGGGGGCTGGCTACGTCGGAGCAATCTGCTGGCTACTGGAGGGTGTGGGCAAAGCACCTGGAAGCTTAACAAACTCCAGCAACTCAACGGGGCAGTAATAGGTCTCTTGCTGATAATTGACTCTGCGTCCATCCTTAGTGGTCTGAATGGTCCAGTTTTTGGATGTGCTAGACCTCACAATGGCAGCATGGGAGCCAGCTTTGTTAACCATGTAATAGGTGAACGGCTTGGGATCTGCCCTGTCGTAGCTGTTTCTAGAGCAGACCATAATATCTGGAAACGGAAAGTCCTCTTTACAGGTGAAATCCAGTTTACGCCGCTTAACCTCTAGCCGTAGATGAAGGAATAGATCACCCTCATCAACGTAGGTTGAGGCATCCTTAGCAGATGCAGCAACTGCCCGTTTAGGCATGGTGACAGAATACCCCTTGCCAGTCAGCCAGTGGGCTACAGAGTAGACAGTCTGGTAACTGCTAGCCAACTGATCGGTGAAATGAGCCCAATTATCCACGGAGTTTAGCAAGGATCTCTTCAACATTGCGCATGCCTCTAACTTTTTCCTTTAAGGTGCGGTCGACGGCGGAAGGCCACACCCACCAATCCTCCCAGACAATCTCTTTCCACTGCTCAGACGGGTAAACGGAGGGGCAAAGCAGTTCGTAGCCAAGGCAGGTTAAGGTTTCCCGTTGTTTGTCCCGCATATCGGTACCGAAGCGGTATTCGTCATGTTCGATTGTTATGACAGAAGCGCCTGGATAGCTTGTCAGCCTGTTAAATCTGTAATGTTGAGCCAGCTTCTCCAGTGCCAGGTAAGAATCTTCATCGACGTCAATGCTTATATAGTCTTCCTTAAGATCAGCTGGCAACTCCATTCGATCAACCCCACCAATCCATAACGGGGCGCTCCTATGCTGCCACTCTTTAATGTCAATGGTGCCATCCTTCCCACTGTCAACACACATCCCATCCCAGCCATGCTCCTCCAAGCTAGCGCTATTAGAGTCTCTGAATGCATATCCAGCACCAATATCCAAGAACCGGCCATGCTCCTTCTCCCCCAAGATCCGCCAGACAAACTCATCCTGGCCGTATTGGCTTGTTTGCTTGAATTCGCTCATAGTATTGCTTCGAAAAAGGGTTTCAGCTTGTTGTTCCACTCATAGTCAGGGCAGCAGTTCTGCTTCCAGATTTCCACAGGAGTAATTCTTGGCATGTAATCCCCTTCGTCCGACCATTCCTTAATCTGCTCCGCTACACGCTCCACGCCAATCGACAAGTCAAAGCTGGTCTGCCTATCCACCATGCACATTGCTGCCATCTTGTCGGCGTAGTGGTTGTAATCCATAATCACTGGCGTGTTGTGCGCCCAGGCTCGGTGGATATTGAAGCCGTAGCCGTCACCCCCTGCCTTGTGCTGGAAGAGGAATTGATAGCTTGCTGCGTTCTTGTCAACCTGGTCGCGGCTAGTTAGATGCCCGTTCTCTGTTCCGCAGCCGAACATGTCAAACTTCCAACCAGGCAATTGTTCTCTAAGCTTTTCAAACGTAATCGCTGCCTCAGGTGTCGGGTAGTGATTCACGCTGTAAACGCTTCTAGGCATGGTCGGGTTATCGAAGCTTGATACAACTCTAAACTCTGGGTGATAGCGGACGTGTTGCTTAGCGTTGGGCCACTGAGTAGCAGTGCTGTTAAGCACGTAATCAGCAGCCTCAAAGCATTCCAGGTTGTAATTCCAATTATTTCCAACTTGCAGAATGACTGGTGTGTCTGGCTGACACTTAGCGAACAGCCCCTGCCACGGCTGGAGATTAGCGAAGTGGCTAACAACAACAGCATCCCACTTAGTGTCCTGAGCCTCTTCTAGGCTTATGCCCGGAAAGTCCGGGTAAGTGACGGGGCCAAGGAATTGTTCTGCGGTTTCTCTGCCTCTATGGATATGCCAGAAAGTGTTTTCGAACCACTCCAAGCCTTTAGGCCGGTAAAAGGTCGCGCCCATCCTATCCCCTAACAGCTGCAAGCTTCGGAAGAGGTCGTCATGGTGGAGGTCGGCTAGTATTTTCATTTTAATCCTTCATAGCCCACCAGAGGGTGAACCCTAAAAAGACCGCTGGAATCATGGCAACCAACACCGCCGCTAAGCTCTCTCCTATTTCAACTATCATAACCCAAACCCGCACTTCTTTTTCCATCTTTGAAGTCTATCCAGAAAATGATTGCTAGCATTGCAAAGGGGACGCTATCCGTAGCAATGCATACTAGCATGGCTACCACTGCCACAACAAAGTCGACCAGCGTTAGTATCTGCTTTTTTCTCATAACCCAAAGAGCTCCTTCCACTGCGGCAGCACCGCCTCATAGCTGAATGTTTTCCTTGCCCCCTCGCGCTGAGCGTCAGATCTAGCCCTTGCTTCGCTATCTGTCATGGACAAGGTTCTTTGACAAAGCTCTTGCAGCTCGCTTGGATTCTTTCCGAACCAACCACCTAGCCCCCAGCTTTCCATTAGGTCGCTCACTTCGTAGTGCGGGAACCTTGCCTGACTTGCATCTATAGCAACAATAGGCGTTCCGGCCAGAGCTGCTTCCATGAAGTTTAGTGTGTAGGGTGCGGGAAATGTTCCTGTGTAGAAGTATGTGCGAGTCCAGCTGAGGAACTCTAATAGCTGGTCGTAGGTCTTCTGACCCTCCCAAAGCGGACCAGAAGATTCGTTGCTGTTACCGTAAAGCTTGCGAACAAAGGGCTTTGTTGAGTCCAAGAATATCTGATACCCGCAAGCAGGCTCCCTATCCTTCATAGACTGGGCAATTGTCATCACCTCTCTGCGGTCTCCAACCCACGGCAAGAAGTCGGTCGGATCCTTGCTGAAACGAATCATTGCATCCTCTCCTGCGTAGTTGGCAATCATTCTAGACTTAGGGGAGTATCGAATAATCTTCAGCCCTTCTGCTGCATAACGGCCAATCATCGCCTCCTGTTCGAAGTTGGTCTGGCCGATATCACGCCAGTAGACTTTACCTCCCCACTTCTTGAGAACTTCCCAGTTAGAGGTCACCCATGCCGGGACGTGAGTTATCATCACAGCATCAAAGTGGCTCAGGATCTCAGGTGTTAAGCTGGCTTTCTGGTCGCTTAAAGGGGGCTGCTGATCTGTGCGGCTAGGAACCCTGGACCAAGCATCCAGCCATTCTGGCCTGTAATTGAGCTCCGGGATTCCTGGCCGCAACCCACATCCTTGCGGATTCAGATAGGCACCAGGGGAAAAGACCTCAAGCCCTTTGACCTGCTGAAACAAGCGGAGTTCGTCAAACTCCAGAATTAAATGACAGCCTAAGTGTAGTAATTTCATTTCCTAGCCTTCCCCATATCCATATCCATCTCCATATCCACATCCAGATCCATCTCTAGATCCATATCCATATCCAGATCCATCTCCAGATCCAGATCCAGGTCCAGATCCATCTCCATATCCAGATCCATCTCCAGATCCAGATCCAGGTCCAGATCCATATCCAGGTCCAGATCCATCTCCAGATCCAGATCCAGGTCCAGATCCATATCCAGATCCATATCCAGAAAGCACCTCCTTAAGACGCATGCGCCTCCTTAGCCTCAAGAATGGATGCCTCTGCAACTTCTGAAGGTAAAATTATCTCAACCGCCTCCATCCACTGGCAATCCAACGGGCCGCATATCTTGGATTGTGATTGGTTAATTCCATATCTAGCCACACCTGATAGGGAAATAGATTCAACAGCATGCCATCGCCACATTCGCCTGGCCCGATCAAGTATTACCTCTCTCCCTGACTTTTTAACCAGTTTCCCAAACCAGACCCCTGCATTTTCTGTCCGAACTATGACATTCTTTCCGATGTGGTCGCTGAGCCCATCTGGGGCGGGTGATGTTTTAGTAGATGAGATTGATTGAAGCTGCTTGATCTGCCCCAAGGTTAGGTCGTCTAGATTGATAGTGCTCATAATGTTTATCCTGAAAATTGTGCAAGAAAGGGCGGGTGATGCGATCAACGGTCTTAGCTTCCTCTGACCTCACCACCCGCTTGAATGTTTTTTTGCGTAACGTCCCTGATCTGCTTGGATCTGGAATCTTACTCCATCCGTTAGTGCTCAGCAGGTTTGACTATCCCGCTAGCAATGAGGTGAACATACACCCGGTGTGTAGACACCGCAAACGAAAGATGCAAAAAAAAATACCCACCCCCAGAAAAGGGAGCGGGCTACTTGCTGGTGGAAGCTGCTTAAGGCAGCACTTTTACTCCTGCTCTCCTTTCTGCTGCTCCTCCATCGACTGGTGAAGCTCGTCTATCCAGTTGCTTAAAAGCTCTTCTGGCTCTGAGCCGGTGAATTTTGCTAGGTCTTGCAGCTTGGCTGCTTGGGCGGGAGTTAGGGAATAGTTGGGAGTCATAAGAAAAAAGCAGCCACATACGAAGGATAACACCCTGTCCCCTGTCGCCACCACGCGGTCCAAGGTAATCGAATATGACTGCTTTTTTGTTCAGGTTTCATGGCCACGGACTGGTATCCGCTTCTGATTGGCACTTAGAAGGTGTTATCAATCTAAGCGAATTCAACGTGGCTCATCCCCCTTAGGAATGCAAGTAATTTATCAGAGGTGTGTAGTCACCGCCATTACAACCGGATGGCTTTGTTGGAATAGAAAGGGCCGATCCAGCTAGTGTGGGGAAACGAATTGCATTAACGATTTCCACTAGCTGAACCGACCCAAAATTGCTTTCCTAACTCTCTCTTCCTCTTCCTTAGCTGTACCTGCTTGATCTCCTGTTTCCCCTCTTACTCTGCCCTTTAGTTAGGAGAAGCTGTTAAGATACAGCAATCCCCCCTGGAGGAGATGCTGTATCTTTCTCTTGATCTGCCCTTTGAGCTAATCGAAGTGTCAAAATTTACAGGCGAAAGTCGTATCTTTCGCTACGGAATAAGGTGATGGCGGCGACCTGGGCCTTAACCTTCTACGGGATCTTACGCGTCCCTCCGTCCAATTCGCACCACAGGAGGTGGTGTCAGAGTCATTTACTCTCTCTCGTTAATGCTTCCCTACAGAGAAACCATCTTATCCCTCGTACTATCCCCCAGAACTACTAGGGCGGGCCAATATTAGGCTACCGGACATTGGGCTCGGTTGGATTGCTAATTACCAACAGTATATACAACTTTTGAGACGGTGGCATCCAAAGCTGGGGCTCCTAGAGCGTACCGCTAAGCGAGGTCACAAGGTGACTATACACCCAATCTTCAGAGATCGCAAGTTGGGGCAGGAAAAGAAGAGCCCCGCAAGGTGTGGAAGCCAAGCGGGGCTGAGTAGTGTAACGAGATGACAATAAATGCAGCCGGTGGCGGAAAATGCTAGAACCGCCGAATATTCCAGCTGAGGTAGTTAAGGTAGCATAGGAAGGGGTCGGTGTCTAGTCACCCGAGGCCATTGCACCTCTTTCCTTTCTCCACCGTTCAATTACATGATCTATGCAGCGCCCCCTTGCCAATCCTCTTGCTAGAAGGGGCTAGTACGTGTAGAGTCGGGGAATGATAGAATTCCTAGTAGACGAGTGGGAGTTCTTCACGTTTTGGTCGATTGTCGTAATAATAGCATGCCTCGCTTTGTGGCTCGTATGGGTCAGGCTGAAATGGGAGTCTGAATCCGACGACGCTCCTATTGCAGGCATCGGGGTGGTTGCTTTATTAGTGGTAGCCGTAATAGGAGTCCCAGGCGTGATCAGGATCGCCTTCACGGCAGCTTTAATTGTTTTCTGTTTTCGTTTTTTTGGCTCAGCCGCGAAAGACGATCAGGAATGACGCTAAATCGCCTCTTCAGCCTTCTCAATGCTATCAAAGAGCTTGCCCACTCGCTTGCCGTCTGGCCCGTAGACCTTAATCTTGCTGTCTTTGGATATCTGGATCGCTCTGTGACCTGACGGGCTTTTGTAGAGCATGCCGCCGCGGCTGTTAAGCTTTCTTGATTCAGAGAAGCTGCCGGAGATTCTAAACCTCTCGGACAGGGGGACGATGTTTCCCTGTTTATCATAAACAGCCAAATCACCACGCTTGAACTTGTATGAATGCGGGTCAAAGATTACTGCACCATCATCTGTGTTTATCCCGAAAATGCCTTTGTCTGAAAGCTTTTCACCGTATTTCTCCCAAAACCAGACTACAGAATCAGGGTCATCCCACATACCCGCAGTGTCTACGATCCTTTCAGGGGCAATCTCCTTCCATAGGTTTTCAGGGCTCCCGATAACATCTTCTTCAAGCCCTTTTTCCCTGTAAAACTCGGCAAGCTCTGTTGTTATACTGTCAGGCAAGTCCGATACGTCGATTAAATCGCCGGACCTGGCCATGAAATTATTGTCGCCATAATGACTGTTTTCCCATTCGCCGTATTGGTTCTTGCGGGAAAGCAAGGTAATAAATCCTGTGTCTTTAGGCTCTTGTTTATCAGACCTTCTGTGCGACAAGTCATAACCATTGGCTTCCGCTGCATCTTCAACCATGCTTTGCGCAGATTCATTATCCCCGCGATTCAAAGCAGATAAGTATTCCGAATCGTTCATTGCAGGACTGAAATTAATCTGAGCTCTTTCATACGCTGCCTGGTCGAACTTTGCCTTGGTGTTTGTGGGGCTGGCATCTATCAATCTATCCAGCCGGAAATCTCGCCAGATATTCTCTTTTTCATTGAACTTCAGCCCAGCTGGCAGCTCTGGGTTGCCTTTGGTATTCCTAGCTCCTATCAGCCGGTTAAGCAAGTTTCGCTTGCTCACTCCGAACAGCTCAGCTGTTGGCTTATCGCCCAATGTGATTGCCCCGATATAATCTAAGAGATCCGTCTTGAGGTCGGTGTAACTCTTCCAGGCATCGCCGTAAGACTTGTCTCTGCTGTAGTAGCGTTCGGCTTTCGTTCGCAGCTTTGACCAGTCCAATGCTTTCACATTGAAGTTGCCTGCCTGGGAGATTTCCAGAGACATCGGAATCATGTCTCGGTTGCTTACAGGGATTCTGCTGGAATAAGCTGCCTGTCCTTTTCGGTTCCTGCGAGTAGCTGCACCGTAGGTGATATTGGCGATAACTCCTTCGGCAATCTGCGTATTGAGAGAGGCTAAGGCTTGCTTCACTTTGTCGGAGATGAACGCGCTATCAAGAACTGCTGAAAATTGTTCAGGAGAGAACCATCTGCCAGAGAATCCGCTTTCAGTTTGCGCTAGCCCCCCGCTTCCGTCTACACCCCTGAGCCTTGCCACAAGATCAGCAGACCTCTCCTTGTCTTGTTTTTTAACCCTGTAATTGGTTTCAAGCACCCTCCTGCCATTGGCGTCTTCCCTCGCCATTCCGAGGTCTTTTAAGTGCTGGAATGTGACATCGTTTCCTAAATCTCTTGCGGTATACCCAGCGAAGTCTCTGTCAGAGATAACCTCAGCTGACCTATAAGCTTTTCGCCTGGCTTTAACCAGGTCATTCAGCAATCCATCAATGGCTTTCGTCCTCTTGATCTCTCCTAGGGTTCTTGTCTCCAGTGCTCCCGTTATGCGGTCCAGCTTGTCTGCTGCGGTTCGCTGAGCTAACCAATCTGCTGCGTTAAGAGCAGAAGTAACGCCTGGGATGTTGGAGCGGGTGCCCTTCAGAATCCAGTTCGGGTTCTTGCCCTCAACGTAGGCAGCGAAGTAGTCAGCCGCCAGCTCTTCCAACTTAGCTTCTTGTGGGTGGTTGTCCCAGACCTGACGCTGCTCTTTAGGCAACCGCTGCCGGTAGCGATCAAACACACTTTGAAGCTCTGATTGCTTATAGATGCCCGGAATAGATGTCTTGCCATCTGGCGTAATCTTGCCGCCAAAAGCGGTTTTAATGTCGTCAACGTAGCTGCTAAACCCATCCAGCTTGGCCATAGCGTGTATGGATTCATGAGCCAAGGTTTGCGCATCTGCCTTGCTTGCGTTAAGCCGAATCGTTGGCTTTCCGCCGTCGATGGTGAAAGCGCCTGCCGTATTACCTAAGCCTTGCGCTTTATAATCTCTAGAGCTAAGCACATCAATGCGGACATCCTCCCCTGTGGCTCCTTGCAGCAGGTTTGAGACATCCATGATTTGCGCCTTTTGAGCGTCTGTTCGCCCAACCCTCTTTGCCCAACTAGCTGTTGGCGCATCCTTGCCATTAGTCCAGTTCTGCCAATCGCTATTGATTGAATCCGAAAGCGTTTTACCGCTGATCTTGCCAGCTACTCGGGAGGCGGCAGAGCCAGCTGCACCTAGGGCAGCACCTGCACCGATGCCAGAGTAAAAGCCTTCTTCGCCTTCAGCTAAGCCTCCAAGCGCTGCGCCTGTGGCTCCGCCCGCAACTGCGCCTCCAGCTGCTCTACCGGCAGCGTCTAACGGGCCATCTAGCCAAGTTAATCGCCCTGCTGCCTTACCTGCAATGGTTCCTGGCTGGCTGGCAGCTGTTCGCTGGAACGCGCCCAGCCTTGTTGGTGCTGATTGCATTGATTGGCCAAAGCCTTTGACTGCACCGCCAGCAATTTGAGCGACTGCCGGAGCAGTCAGAATTGCTGCTGCCGTTCCAGCTGCCGGGGCCCCTCCTACAAGTCCGGCCCCGATACTAGCACCTGCTCCAAGCGTAGGGTTGACCAGCTCATCTGGAACCTTTTCGCCGACTATTTTCTTTACTGATGAAATCTTATCAGTGGTAGAGTCAAGAACCCTACCAGCCACCCCCCCAGCAGCCTGAACAGCTCCGCCAGCTACAGCTAAAGGTTTTCCTGTAGCTTTCGCCGCCGCTTTTCCAATAGCGCCGCCACCGGCAAGCATTGAGGGATCTAATACATTGCTGAGAGCGTTCGCCAGATCTTGGTCGACATCCTCATCCAGAAACATTCCCTCAAGCAGGTTTCCCTCACCGGCCCTAGCCGTCGCTACAGCATTGTCTAGCTTCTTAATGCCGATGAAACGGGAGAAAGCGGCAGCTTCATCATCGCCAGGAATCAGGAATTCTCCGACATTATTAGCGATCTTAGCCGCCAACGACCCAAGCTCAAGCGTTCCCCTAGCTGCGCCCTCACCCACAGAAGCGCCAACTTTGGCCACTTCACCGCCAGCTACAGCTCTAGCTGCTGCTGGAATGCCTTTAGCGATCTCAGTTCCGACCTCTTGAATTCCGTCAAAGAGAAGTCCTGCTCCTTCAGCTAAGGTGATGTCAGACTCATGCTTTCTATAAGCCTGGAATTCTTCAAACGTGATATCCTCCCAGGATGTGCTAGGGTTCTTCAGCTTGGAACTAATCTGCTCAGAGGTCGGGGGATACTTCTCAGTTAGAACGCTCTGAATTTGCTCAGGCGTCGCGTCGTCTGGAAATTCCTCGGTTGTGTTATATCCTGGGATTCCAACTATCATTGCATAGAATAGCCTGACCAGTGGACATCTGGCTCTGGCTTAGGCTTGTATCCGTCAATATTGTTCTTGTAGCGAGTTTCTAGCTGGTCGTTGAGGTGAGTGCGAAGCTTGTTAAATGTGGCCCTCACCGTGCTATCCAGTTTTTTCAGAGAAGTAGGATTAGCGACGATATCATCTAGAAGCTTCATCTCCTTCTCGGTCATAGCGCCCGGCCCCACAATGGCAAGCCGTAGGCTACCCTTCAGCATCGACGTGAGTGTTTGCGCTTCAGCCCTAGCTTTGGGGGAGAAGGCTTTTCCTGGCGTGTCCAGAATCTTGGTCAACCCATCAATCCCTTTCTCCGTATCCTCAACGGTCGTTTTAAATTCAATGACCTCCTTGGCTGCTGCCGTTGTTCTGGCCATCCCTACACCCGGAACCTCTTTGGCCTTCTGGTCGTCGTTGTATTTCTGGATCGCTATCTGCTCTGTTACCGATGGTTGTCCAGATGATATCTGCTTCAAGATGTCACCGATTCGGGCTTTTGGGTTCTTCTTGACCGCGTCGACAAGCATTTCCCTTCTTGATGGGATGCTGGTCTCCACGGTGGGAACTTCTGGCGATGTCCTGCCGCTTACCTTGTCCATTCCTGGGACAGGTGCGCTGATAGTCGTCACAGGCTTAGGCCCCTCTAGATTGGATCTGAGGACATTCTGTGTTTGCTCATCGGCTACAATTGCTTGGTTATGTGATTGCATCGCAGCCTCATGCTGCTCCTGCGCCCTCCCATCCGCCTGTGCTTGCCGCTTGTTCTGCCTCTCCCGCTCAGCCATTCGCTCGCTGTAGGACTTGATAGCCATCTGCTCAGCTAGTCCATAGACCTTGCCTTGCAATCCAGGCAGGCTGAGCCCTTCGGCCTCGTCAATCTTTTGGGCGGCTTCATCTGGGCTCAGCATTCCAGTCTCCTTCTGCGCGTCAATCGATGACTTCAGGATCTGATAGAACATCTTGCGCTGGGCCTTGTTCTGGTTGTGCTTCTGAAGGCCGTCACCCAAGCCCTTCCCAGCCGCAAGAATTCCTTGACCCAGCAGCTGGCCGGTCTGGTTTAACTCTCTGGGCTGTTCAATGCCCTGTCCCTGATATGTTTGCTGTGAGAATGCCATACTATCCGAAGATGTTAGGATTGCCTAATGCACTGCCCCCAAGATTTCCAAGTGCTCCAAGTGTGCCGCCGATAACTCCAGCGTTTGCATTTGCTTGAGCAGTAGCAGCATTATTCTTTGCATTGAAATTATTAGCATAAAGACTGCCTGCATAAGCTGATTCCGGGTTAAAGACTTGCCCTGGATTCATGGATTGGCCTTGGCTGCTTACCCCGATTGCTGCATTAGGATTTACCCCAGCCCTTCCTAGAATAGCCATGAAAGGGTCTGCGGTTGTCGCTGAGTTAATCCCTACGACGTTTGTAGCAAACTGCTGGCGCTGCCTCTTAAGATTCTCGCCTGCCTGACCGCTAAAGAGAGCTTCAGCCGATACATCCCCAATTCCAAAGCCCATCCCCCGGTCAGCTTGTGCTGTCCTAATCGCTTGCTGAGTTTGCCTAGCAAGGCCAGGGTCAAGTTGGTTGCCTGCTTGAAGCTCGCTCATAGCTTGAGCGTTAAGCTCGTCAATAAGAGCTTGCTGTTGCGGGTTAGCCGCTTTGGCTGCCTCGGTTGCCCTTGGCCCTAGCTCTTCAATCGATTGAATGTCTGATTCTTGCTGGATACGCCTTGAGGCGGCATCAGCCCTTGCGAGGCCAGGTATAGTTTCCTCTTCATAAAGCTGAATCAGGCCAGGTTGCCCGTTCACCCCCATAATGGTATCGCGTAGCACTGACAAATCAAGCTGAGCTTCCGCGCCTCTGCCATAGTCAGGGTTGGATTCAGCCGCAAAAAGTTCAGGGGCTAAGTCTATTTGAGCCTCTAAAGTGTCCCGATACTCTTTACCTAGATCCCTAGGTGGTGGGCTGTCAACTGATTTTCCGATAGTGCTTGCGCTTTCTTTTAATTGTTACCAAAACATCCATTCTTTGCCAGGATATCAATAGCCTTCTGCGGGACTTTTGATATATCTATACAATCCTCCCTGGTGAATTCTTTATGAATTGTTCGCCTAGCAAACTTTGCGGCAGCAACAGCATCTGACTTGTTAACGTAATGACCTAACCAGATCTGACGGCCCCATCCCTGCACTCCGGCACGCCATCTAGATCTGTCACCTCTCCAATAAACACCCACTGCCCCGCTTTCAATTGTTGTTGCAATTCGCCTGTTTTGCGCGTTCTGCGAGTAGGTGACAATCCTTAGATTCGCCCTTCTGTTGTCTGCTGTGTTTCCGTTGATATGGTCGACTAAATTCCCCCGAGATGCATTAGTTATCACCCTATGCATCTTCAGGGTAGACTTGCCAATCTGCCTGTGGAAGTAGAAAGACTGCGTATTGTCACTCCATGCGGCCGTCCAGCAGAAGCATGACAAATGGTCGACATCTGATGTATCAACTAGAGCAAACTGGCCATTTGCTGATGGTATAAACGACGTAGACGGATCATAGCTACAAACAATTGGCTCCCTTTTACGCTTTCCCATCTCTCAATCTTTCTAAAAATTCTATGCTGTATTTCTTGCGCTTACCTGACCGTTCCCCCCACATTTCCTTGGCTTTTGGGTAACGCTCCAGCAAGTGGCTGGCAATCCTGCCCACTGCGCGGTTGTCGGTGGCGACTAGGTGGTAAACGACAATAATATCACCGTCAGGGCTGCTCTCCTCCCAGATCCCGGGCTCGCCCCTCTTTGCTGTGGTCATCTTCCACAAGCAGACCCCTTTGATCCGCTTGTGACCGTCACCAACAATTCTGATGGTGTTGCCCTCAATGTTAAGAGCGATATACTTTCTAAGGTGGTCGATGTTGAAGGTTAGAGGCATCTGCCCCCTGTGCTTCAGCATAAAACTTGCGACCACATCAATCAGCATTAGGCGATCTTAGTAATGGTTACTGTGGTGTAGATTTCTGGGTGCCCAGTAATATTGACTGCCCTACCTAACCCGTGAGCAGCCATAGTCTGCGATGTCCTCTGCTTGATCTCAAAGACTTTGGTTTCTGTGATGGTGAAAGCTCCGTTAATCAAGCTGTAGCCAGTCTCAGTGTCTGAGCTGCCGTGATAGTATCTTGCGCCGTCAACCGTTATACTGCTGTCGGTCACATTGTAGAGCCAAGCAACATGGTTGCCGGTATCTTGCCCCGGAACAGCTGCGCTAATGGAATAGCTGCCAGCACCTAAAGTAATTTGATTACTGGACAAGGATGCCCCAAGAACGCTGGCGGGGTCAGATGATTGGTTGAGGGTTCTTATCGTATCTGATGTGTGGTCTGATGCTCCTGCATCTGTTCCAGCTGCTTTCTCATCCCAGATAACGCACTGCGCCCCTACGTTAGAATTAGCAGCCCATTCAGTCGCCCCTGATCCGTTAGTCACAAGGTGTGTATTATTGGCCCCAGGGGTGATATTGCTGGCGCTTACCGTTGTGACACTTGGCACTGTGAGCCATTCCGGGTTGGCTCCAGCACCTTTAGTGGTTAGGACTCGTCCAGATGTGCCAGGGGCCAGAAAAAGCCACCCGCTTGCCCCTCGGTAAATGATTGTCCCCTGATCGGCTGTCTGCAAGTGTTCAACGCCAATGGCGCCGTCGGCAATCTTAGTCCCGTTGATTGCGTCAGCTGCTACCTTGGCCGTTGTGATGGCTCCGTCATCAATGTCTGATGTTCCAAGCGTTCCCGACATTGTGGCCATTGGCGACCCAAGCTGGTTAAGCTTGGCAAATGTTACCTTGTCGTCGCCATCCGTGGAGAATGTGAATCCTGGGGATATGTTGATCGTAAAGGCCATTATACAAGTCTATTCCAGATCTGAGCCTCGTTTGAGACTAGGATAGCCAGCCCTTTATCTGGCAGAGTTATTGCGGATCCATCCAGAGATCCTGATGATTCATTGCAAGTAATGCTAACCCCTGTGTTGTTCATAAGAATCTTGAGGTTAACTTCCCCGGTTGGTGCAAGAGGGACAACGCAGGTTGCTGGCGAAGTAAAGCTCTTTAGGATTGTTAAAGGAGCCTCAACACTCACTGTCTGCCCTCCACTTGTTAATTCCTCTGGAGTGCTTAGAATCTTTTGAAGAGCAGTCCATCCATCATCGATACCGATCGTAGGATTACCAGATACCCCGTTGCCGTTGGTTACAGCTAATCCATCCGATCCGCTTATTGTGCGCTGCTGGCAAGTGCCGTTAGAATCGAAGGCCCACATGCCGTAACTAGATATTGTTCCAGCTCCGGTGTCTATGTCGTCAAGTGCCCGCAATGCGGTGTCTGTCTGCTTAAGATACTTAAGCGTATCTATAAACTCATCCCTAGGGTAAGTTGTCGCCGAGACTGGGCCGTTGGTTGTGTCAACCGCAAAATTTATCTCTCCATCTGCCATTAGCTTAGTGCTCCGTGCTCTCCATGCTTCTGTTCTCCGGCAGTTTTCTCTGCACCCACTGAATGAACCCTGATTCGCCCTTGAATGTTAGTGATCTTAACCTGGTAATAGCTGCCTCGCCTGTTGGTAAGGAACTTGTTCGCCCAAGTCTGGTATTTACTAAGCTCAATCCCTGAATCATCTAAACAGCTCCCGCCGTTAACCTCATCAGTGTCTAGAGTAACTGAGTAATCTTCCCTTCCTGGGGTTCGGAAGTTCTTGCCAGGATTGGCAATGGTCCAGTCTTCAATTGCAAAACCTAGATACTTGGTTCTGTCCTTTGTAATATACGCTATTGCCCCGTTTGCGTCTACCCAGGCCGACTCCTTGTAAGCCCCGTCAGTTATTACTGTTACTGTGTATTTAGGATCCCAGGTGCTTAGGTGAAGCAGGCCCGTCCTCCATCTCCCTTGATTGCCGCCAGCATAGCCATAGGCCCTGGTGATGATCTCAAACTGGATAGGTTGGCAAGTTACAGATGCCTCAGCTGAGTTTATCAAAGTAATGTAGGGGTCGTTACTGACAACTGCGATAGGCTTTGTGTCGGTAAGTCTTACCCCGCAAGAAAGCTGCGAAGCTGTTACGCCGCCAGAATCCCACTGATCATAGTTAGCCGATCCCGTGCTGAATCCCAGGAACAAGTTTTGGGCTGGAAATGTGTTGCAAGGAGCAGAATAGTCAGATCCAACCCCCCAATGCTTTGTCGCGCCCTGGTCCCAGTTCTCAGACAGGGAAAGCAAAGCGTTGTCACCATTGCCTAGGACAACCTCATCGCCTGAATCATCTTCCCAGTTAAGGTGCCTTGTTGCCCTAATGGTGTCGCCATCGTTGACTCTAAGAGTCGACCCGTCTGACGGATGCCCTGAAAGCACAATATCAACAGAGTAGCTCCCAGAAGCTCCGCTCTTTACTGCATCCTCTTCGGAATATTCATAAAGGCCGATGCATCCAGAGTAGTCGACAAAATACAGAGCATCTGATCCGTTATTGTCTGCTGTGAAAAAGTATTTAACCGTTGTGTCATCGTAACCGCTCCAAGCCTTGTTAAGGAAGTCGTATACAAGCACGCAATTGTTTGTATAGCTGCCATCAATCGGAATGCTCAGGTAATACCTGTCTTTGAAGTATCCGGCTGAGGCATTGTTTTTGGCTGCAAACCAGTTAACCCTGTCAATAATTGGCTGCATCGGCGTGCTGTTCGGCTGATCCGTCCCTTGCAGCTTGTTATCTTCGGTCCTGTGAATGCTTGTAACACCTCGCTGACTAAGGAACCATAGATCCCGGCCAACACTAACAACAGATCGCCGCCCAACTAGTCCATATTCAGAGGTAATCTCGTCCAGTGTTGCGTTCTGCGACCAGTCCCCCTGAAGCCCAGAAACTGCATAAATTGAGCTGTCCTTGAAGACTATGATTGTGTTGTCATTGAACTTCTCCAAGCCAACCACATTGTCAGCATCTCCCTGGTTAATCCTGAACGAGTTAAAAATGCTGTAGTCTTTCGGGCTCAGAATATCTGATACTGCAACATTGTCCGCCTTAGCGGATCCGGTTGGCCTATACGGAACAGAAAGCCTGTTCTGAAAGTATATCGAAGTCTCACTGTTGGGAATGCTGAAAACGGAAGGGTCAGTGCTTGACGTCTCAGAAGCTTCAACGAATCCGGTTGTTAAGGATTCCATCACCAGCGGGGTGCTAGAGTAACCCCTGTGCAGAAAGCATTTATTGAAGGCTGAAGTAAACCAGAATCCATCTAAAGCAGATTGGCTGTCTGTGGGGAAATTTGCATCAGACGGGGCATCTATCGTAACAGCAGACGGAACTCGCTTAACCTTGTTCCCTTGCTTTCCTGCCCAAATCTTAATGGTCTCACCAGACCGGCTAGCAGCAAACAGCTGCCATTGGTTGCCGTTAGGGTCTTCCCACACTCCAACCCCGTAGACAGTGCCGATGCTTACAGGGATATTCCAGTTGATATCTCCCTGCCCCCAGTCAACATCCCATTCAGTAGCCCCTAAGAAGTTAAACCTAACAGGCATCATGCCCAGCCTAGCTTCTGCACGCCCAAAACGGAACCTTGCATTCTTAGCAAACGAGCAGAACCCAGGGGAAAGCTGTTGAGGGTCAACCCTCATGTCGACACCCCGGAAAGCAAGATCGCCATCAGGTAGTCTGGGCTCGTCTAAACTGTTTGCTAGTTGGTTCATATTACAGCCATGTGCTGCAAAGCTTCTTCTAGTTTCTTGCTGGAATTCTCCCAGGAATATTCTCTTGCCCGCAATGCGCCCTTAAGGGCTTTCTCCTCAACATCAGAGGACTCTCCAGCAGCGTGCTGCATCTGGTGGATTAGGTGGTCAAAGTCTGCCTCTGCATAAAGCCCGTTGCCTTCATAGTGGTTCTCACCAGGAACTAGATTGTAGTCGACGGGAAGACCGACAGAGCTATCATAAAACTCTGATATCCCGCCAAACGGAACAGCAATGACTGGCCTACCCGTAGCCATTGCCTCATGTTGCATAAGTCCCCAGCCCTCGCCCCTGCTTGCAGAAACAAAGCAGTCAATGGTTCGGTACCATTCCGCTAACTGCTCAGGGGCCCAAAACTCTCTCTTGAGCTCAATCCGGTCATCCTCAACTGCTATGTCAGGGTCTTCTGGGTAACACTTGATCTCAAGTCTCACATCATCTCTCCCATCGAAGGCCAACTGAAATGCGTCAACTACGTCAGGAATCTGCTTTCTACAGCCCCCCGCCATCGTTCTTCCTGCTGCGCCAAACAAGAAAAAATCTTTCTCCTGCTTGGGGGTGTATTTAAACAGCTCCGTCCTGCACCCCATCGGAACCTTGTAAATTGGAGTGTCTACTCCTTGAGCAGAAAAAACCGATTGCTGCCACTCGCTTGGAACGATAACCCCTATGCAGTTGTTCAAGTTGACGACTGACTGTGCCGGAAGTCTGGTTGACTCCCACATAGTGTTGTAAATGATATCCTTCTTCTCAGCCGGACCAAAGCTAGGGCAATGAATCACCATCTCCCAAGGTTCAACCTGTAGTTTTCTTACAATCGTATCAGCCGCCCATCTTGGAATGCTCCCAGCATCCCTCATGTCGCAATCAATAGGCAGCGTATTAACGTCATAACCCAGCCTTCCAAGCCCTCTAACGACGTTCATCCAGTGGAAGGAATAGCTAGAATAGCCATCTGGGACGCCTCGCAGTATTACCCTGGTTTTCATAAAATTATCTCATCAGATCAATCCTAGTAAATAGACAAACACACACCCAATAACCAAGCTCCACAGAAGAAGCTTCTTCATGACGGGGGCCGCATTACTTGGAATGCCTGCCGCCCTGGCAAAGAGCGCAAAGCTGTAAATGTGCAGCATCGCTGCAAGTATGTCGCCAAACTGCCTGAATAATACGTTGAAGTAGACTCCAGCCCTCCAAAACGGGGTAACCTCTGGGTAGTGGATATAGTCCAGTGTCCACGGAATCATCCAGTAAACGGAGTCAAGAGCGCCCGCTAAAAACCCAAACGACACCCCAAGAATAAACAGGTCTTGGCTAGACTTCTCCCGCTTACCTAAAGCCCTCCATGCTTGCCCACCCCACAGGTAAACAACCATCATAGACATGGCTACCGCAGTCACCGAGGTGGCTAATGAGATCTGCTCAAAGAACCGATAAAATGTCACTGGCCATCCTTCCCGCCAAGTGACACTACGTGATGTAATACTTCTGAATGTAGGGTCTCCATGCTCTTCTTTGCTTCGTTGTATCCGTCAACATGCCCCTTCAGTGTCCCAACTTCCTTACTAAGCTCTAAGACCTTAGCGTTCTCCTGCTCTCTTTTCTGCTCGCTAGCCTCCCACCTCTTAACGAGATTCGCCTCTGTGTCATTGGCTTTGCGCCAAAAGGCTCTCCCCATCCAAGACACAGCAGCTACAAGCGTAGTCAGAGCCGCAGAAAATACTTTAGTAACAGTGTTGAGGTCATCCACAGGGGAAGCCCCCGCGATGAGAAAGAATTCCATGTTCTGACATGTTTACAGGCGCAATGGCCAGCCGAAGATCACCCGGAAAAGTATTAACATTGAGCAGGCCCGTGTGATCTTTCGTAGGCCGCTGTAAAGGTTTTGCTATTCCTGCCTCTCGGCTTCTAATGCCTCAGCAATCGCTTCTATGTCGGCAAGCTTAGCGTTAAGCTCGTCCATCTTTGCTTGGAGATCGCTAGGGACAGGTGTCGGATCGCTGTCTTTGCCTCGGATCAATTCAAGGATTATCGGCAGGTAAGTATCAGCACTCTCGCTGCCGCCTTCTCTTACACCGTAGAATGCCGCTGCCATCCCTAGCCCTTGCTGGAATGCCCCGATCGCTGCCGTCTCTGGTTTCGCTGATACGTCACCAGCAGACAGGCCACTTGCAAGGCCGTTGGTTCCGCCATAGCTAACTGTTGATTGCAAGTCCTTGAGTTCAACCTTGGTATTGATTGCCCGTGACTTGCGCTCAACGGTCTCGGTTGACCTGCCCACAACAGCACCTGAAGCATCCAGTGTCTCGGTAGTTTTATTTAGTGCAATACTTGTTCCGGCGCCGCATCCCGACGCTATTAGAAGCACCAAGGCGCAAGCCATCACGGCGAGCAAATCGAATATTGAAAGCAATCTGCTTTTCATAGGCTAAAGTTCGGTCGGGGTAGCGTCGTCTGCCGCCGCGAGACTTGCCAGAATGGCCGCGTCGTCTGGTAGTGTGATCTGAACCTTTGCGTTGTGAGCGGCTACGGCAGCACGCAAGGAAGCGATTACTGCCGGGGCCTTGCTCGCTGTCGGGTTCTCGCCTAGAACGATCTTGGCGTTCATGCGTTTCCGCAGCGGCTCAAACGCCTTCGATAGATCGTTTGCTGCCGACCGGTTGTTTGCCTGAGACTCCGCGCTGTCCAGGAGGCTTAGAACGTATTCTGTTTTTAGTTGTGCCATAGTGCTTATGCGATTTCGTAAACAAATTGCAGATCAAAGTATGCGGTATTAGTCATTGCCGCATGTGTTAAGATGGATACGCCCGTAGATGAGCTTTGGTAAATATTGAGCGCCGTACTGTTATCAAGAACTAGCCCGCACAGAGCTCCAGTCAGCCCCGTCAAGTGGTCCCCTAAGACAGCTACCGACCCTGGGTTGTGCCCTGTGGACACCGATGTGAAAGGCAGCCCAGTTATGCTGATGTTCCCACTTGCGGACCCTAGAGCCGATAGCCGGACTTCAATCGAAACCAATACTAGCTTTTCGCTGATCTTGTTCCATCTCCCAGCCTGGACGCTGTGAACAACACCTGTATTGTCGGTTGCGAAATTAATAACCGGGGTAAAAGTCCCGCTAACTTGAGGCTTAGAATACAAGGGGGTAGCCCCGGTCGAGGTCGCGTTAAGCTCGTTGGAGCTTGCGTCTAACCAATCCCCATCTGACTGGACATTTTCACCCCGAAAATCAACCACCGGGGTCAGCCCTAAAGGAGTCGCCTGGTTGCCGTTCTTGGACATTTCAAGCACCTGCGCAACGGTTAAGGCTGAAGTGAACACTTTAAGATCAGCTATCGCCCCATCGTTCCAATAAAAGTCAGAATTATTGTGACCAATCCGCAATCCATTCGCGTTGGTAATGGTTAATGCGCGAGCGGAAACACTGTCAGCGGTCCCGACAGCCACGCCGTCAACTAGCCGCGTCGCCGTTCCGCTCCGGTCCACAACAACAGCCATGTGGCACCATCTCCCCGACAGGTCGCCGCCGTCATCGGTAGAGGTCGTCGACCCCGAAGAATCTTCAATAATGAACAAGGGGGCTCCCGACGAGCGAACACCAAATTGCAGGCCCACTCCAGAGGAGCGCGTGCTTAACAAAGTGTTGGTGCTAGACAGCGTATCAGGCACTTTTACAAGAGCACAAATAGTAACATCGCCAGTGCCAAAGTCAGTTACAGCGTTGTTGGGGCAGTCAAGCTTGTCATTGCCATCAAGCCAAACGCCTTTCACTGGCTGTCTTGCGTTGACGCGGTCGTTGACCTCGCCCTTTGAAAGGATATCTAATGTAGTCCTGCCAGCTGCGGCTGTGGCATCCCCGTCTAAGACGTTTGCAACCTGCGGAACAATATACCAGTTGGCACCATCATATTTGATCCGATCACCAACAGCTACAGAATCACCATCAATAGCGAGCGTTCCGGCACCATCAGCAATAGTGCCACTGTTGGAGTCAGTTACGTCGTAGTAATCACCTGCCGTGCCCGTCCCGTCTGAAAGCACTGGGGCTGTATTATTGGCTAACCAATCACCTTTGGGCGTGTCCCCAGATGCTGGCAGATAGGTTGCGTCAATCTTGTTTGACCCGTTAAGAGGAACCAGCTTGAAGGTTGTGGGACCGGCAACGTAATCGGTTGCAAAGTCAGTCTTCAAGGAATCCGCAAGAATCCTGCGGGAGTTCTCTGTTGGCCCGTCTAGCCCTAGATAGTCGTCAGCAGCCGTTGTGGTAGTTGTGGTGGGCCAATTGCTTAATCTTGTTCCGCTCATCTTACGTGATAAAGTGAAGTAGGGTTACCTAGGTGATCGATGACTGTGTTGCCTTCATGATCCGCCCAGTAAAAAATAATGTTGCTTGTGATGGTTTGCTGGCCTGTGTCAGTTACCACAATGCTCCCCAGGTGATCCACCCAATAATCCTGCTCGTCAGACGCTGGGAGGGAGTCTCCGAGCGTGGGAGTTGATAAAAGTGGAGTCCTGGTAAAAATCATCTAGTAAACCGTCAAGTCACCGCCCGATGTCCAGGTAACAGAGGAGGCGTTGCAGGGGTAGATTCCAATGACCTGAACCCCTGTTTGCAGCCCGATGCCAGCCGCTTTAAAGTTGATTGTGCAGGTAGTGCCCCCGGTTCCGTGACCGTAAAGGTATTTGATGTCTCCTGTGTATGTAGTGTCCCCAGACGAGAGAAAGTCTTTAGGCTCAGGAAAGGCATCGCCGTGCGAGCCAATCTCCATAGCCTTCGACCCTAGCTCACCTGCGATTTTCCCGTGTATCGTTTGTCCTGGCATCTAATATCCTCCGTTGACTTCGAACCTGACGTTCTGGCCTTGTATTGTTTCTATCTGGTTTACCTCATGCTCCAGAGTTGCCTGAGCGTCCCTCTCGGCTGGGTGCGACTTATCCATCTGATTATCATGGCGTAAATAGTCGGCGTAAGCTCCTCGGATTAGGTAGTTCCGCAAGTAATCTGGGATTTCAACAATGCTCCATTTTGCAGGTGCTGCGCTAGGGCTGTTGTCTGTGACCCCATCGCCAGTAATCGCCTCTGATGCTGTGTAGAAATCGCCTAGAGTATTATCGTAAGCCTGATCACCTACGGCGTAATTGGTCCCTGTCGCCTTACTGTAAAGGCTCCCCGTCAGCCTTGGATGGTGTTTGCGGTAGTAAACCCATGCTGCGGTTAGTGCCGTATCCAGCTGAATTCCGTTTTCTGACAAGTAGTATTCAACTCTTAAGCTGTCAGATGCTGTCTTAGGGTTCTTATTGCGAACCTCAAAAACTGTTGCAATTTCAGTCTGCCCAGGCTGGTCTAGGGCGATGTAGTTTCCCTCAACCCCTCCAGTGCGAGTAATTGTCCTGCTCTCAGTAGCGCAAAGATCTGGCCACCTGGCAGAATCCCACCCAAGCTTGAGGCGGTTGTTAATGAAGTCTCTTATCAGCTTCCATTGCACCCGACCCGGTGCAACCTGGTTAACGCCTTCAAGGTTGGACTCAATGCCGCACAGGTTGAGAACATTGTCATAGATTAAGCTGTAAGAGACGGTCTTCACTAATCGCCGTATCCAACCCTGTTTTCCGCCTTCTCATGGCGAGCGAACAGATCCGGGTTTTTACGTTTCTGGTATTTGATAAAGTCAGGATCTCTTAGCACATCTTTATGTTCTTGATGCATCCATTCCTTAGCCACGCTGGCTGGAATCTCATACTGGAGCTGCCCCAAGCCTTTAACGCTACGGGTGCGTTGATTGCCTTTAGCAATTTCTTGCTGTTCTGCGCGAGCTCTTGCCTCTCTCTGCTCGTAGCTGGAGTAATGGCGTCGTGCTCGTTTCGATGCTATTTCTTCTAAGACTTGATCCATAAAGTGATTGGTGGGGGCCTGCGAATGCCCCCACCTTTCCAGGGAACCTCCACAACCCAGGGCAGGGCTGTTTTGGTAATTTATGCCAACTCTTTTGAGTCGAACATCTGAAGGAAGAGAACCAGCTTGCCTG
>Ga0208425_1000180_pt1 | contig 22477 bp, 21 predicted proteins | sample DEB08_DNA_4_FD_185496 | JGI IMG/M metagenome (GOLD analysis project Ga0208425, IMG submission 185496) | Aqueous microbial communities from the Delaware River and Bay under freshwater to marine salinity gradient to study organic matter... | ecosystem: Environmental > Aquatic > Marine > Coastal ...
TATAATAGAAAGAGTTATAGGAGTTGTAATATGTGATAATTTTTCTTCTAAAATTTTAACAGTGTCAATAACTTGAAATGCTTGTCTTGCACAAGAAGGACAAGAAATTATTTTAACACCTCTATTTCTTAAATTTAATGATTTTAAAATTTCATTTCCAATTTTTACTTCTTTAACTGGATCATCTGATAAAGAAACTCTTATCGTATCTCCGATTCCATCTAGCAAAAGGGTTCCAAGCCCAATAGATGACTTAACACTTCCAGAGACAAAACTGCCAGCTTCAGTAATACCTAAATGTAGAGGGTAGTCAGTTAACTTTGAAAGTTGACGATAAGCAGCAATTGAAAGAAAAACATCTGAAGATTTTACACTTATTTTAAAATTAAAAAAATCTTGGTCCTCTAAAATTTTAATATTTCTTAAAGCACTTTCAACTAGGGCCTCTGGACAAGGCTCTTTATGCTTTTCTAAAATATCTTTTTCTAGAGAGCCTGCATTTACTCCAATCCTTATAGAGCAATTATTATCTTTAGCTGCTTTAAGTATGTCATGTACTTTATTTATATCCCCTATATTCCCAGGATTAATTCTTAAACATCTTGCACCATTTTCTGCTGCTTCAATAGCTCGTTTATAATGAAAATGAATATCTGCAATTACAGGTATTTGAACATTTTTAGTTATTTCTTTTAAAGCTTTTGAGGACTCCTCGTCTGGGCAAGATACTCTAACTATGTCAGCACCTTCATTATGAATATCATTTATTTGTTCAATTGTAGCTTTAATATCTGTTGTAAGAGTATTAGTCATTGATTGTACTGAAATTGGATTTTCTCCTCCAACTTTAACATCACCGACAGTAATGGTTTTAGTTTTTCTTCTATTTATTTCTCGAAATGGTCTCAGGCTCATTTTTAATCTAGTTTGAATTCTTTGTGAAGAACGGCAATAGCTTTTTTAATATTTTTATCAGAAATTAACACTGATATTTTGATTTCAGAAGTTGAGATTACCATTATATTAATTTTTTTGGATGCTAAAGCTTGAAACATTCTATAGGTAATTCCAGGTGTTGTAATCATTCCAACACCTATTATAGAAACTTTTGAAACATTTTTATCAAAAGATAATTCTCTATAAGAAATTTTTTTATTTTGTTTTATTAACTTCTCTGTCTTTTTTAAATCTTCAGACTTTATAGTAAAAGTTATATCTGTTTCTTTACCATTCAAAGATATATTTTGTACAACCATATCTACATTTATAAGATTTTCTGATAATGGTTTAAAAATTGATGCTGCAATACCTGGCTTATCTTTTACACCTACAATTGTTATTTTTGCATCATTTTTGGTTGAGGAAATACCAGTTATAATTTGATTACTAAATTCTTTTTTAGAACCAGTTATTAATGTGCCTGGTTTTTTTATAAAAGATGATTTTACTTGAATATTAATATTATTTAATTTGGCATCTTGAACTGAAGTAGGTTGCATAACTTTCGAACCTAAAGAGGCCATTTCTAACATTTCATCATAAAATATTTTTTTAATTTTTTTTGCTTTTTTGTGTAATCTTGGATCTGTTGTGTATATACCATCAACATCTGTATAAATTATACATTCGTCAGCTTTTAAAAATTTAGCAAGCATAATTGCTGAAGCATCAGATCCTCCTCTGCCAAGTGTTGTGATTCTGGAACTTGAATTTATGCCCTGAAAACCAGTAATAATTGGAATACCACCTGATTTCATATAATTTATTAGAATTTTACTTTCAATATTTTCAATCCTAGCCCCTGAATGAGGGCCAGAAGTCAAAATTGGAATTTGCCATGACAACCATGATCTTGATTTTAAGCCTATATTATTTAGTCCACCAGCAATTAAAGCGCAGGACGCTTGTTCTCCTGTTGCTAGTAAAGAGTCATATTCTGCTTTATCAAAATTATTACTAATCAATTTTGATTTTTTTACTAAATCATTAGTTACACCACTCATAGCCGAGGAAATTACAGCAACATTATTTCCACCTTTTTTATGTGAAGATATAATTTTAATTGCTTTTTTAATTCTCTCTATACTACCTACCGAGGTGCCACCAAATTTTAGAACTATAGTTTTCATGTGTTGTAAATGACTAAATTTAATTAATAATTGATAAAATACATCTTAATTGTTATGTCAACAAAATATCTTATATGACAAGTGTAAATAAAAAAGAAATAGAAAAGTTTTCAAAAATGGCTGAAGAATGGTGGGATCCAAATGGAAAATTTAAACCTCTTCACAAATTTAATCCTATTAGAATTCGTTATATTAAAGATAACATAATTAATCATTTCAATTTAAAAGATAAAAACAAGCCTCTAAATAAAATTAATATTTTAGATATCGGATGTGGTGGTGGACTGTTATCTGAACCAATGAGTAGATTGGGTGCTCATGTAGTTGGGATTGATGCTTCAGAAAAAAATATTAAAATCGCAAAAATGCATGCTAATAAAAATAATTTAAAAATTGATTACAAATCTACTTCTCCAGAAAAATTAAAAACTAATAAGAAATTTGATGTTATTTTAAATATGGAGATAATTGAGCATGTAGAAGATATAAATTTTTTCATTAAAGCATGTTCAAAATTATTAAAAAAAAATGGCCTCATGTTTGTAGCTACTCTTAACAAAACCCTTAAATCTTATGTTTTTGGAATTATTGGAGCAGAATATGTCATGAGATGGCTTCCAATTGGTACTCATGACTGGGAAAAATTTGTTAATCCTGATGATTTAATTGCAATATCTAAAAAAAATAATCTAAGTATAAAAAAGTTAGATGGAATGAAATATAATCTAATTAATGATCAGTGGACACTTAGTAGAGATAAATCAGTAAATTATATTGCTTTATTTAATAAAGATTAATTATTTTTATCTTCTATCCAAGGTATCATATGAGTATCAATGCCTTCTTCACTTAATTCTTTAAGTTCTTGTTTTGAGGCAGTTCCATAAATGCCTGGATTTTTTTTTTTTGAATTATAATGAATTGATCTTGCTTCAAATGCAAAATTTTCTCCAACATATTTAAAATTTTTCTTTATAAAATTTTGATACTCTTTGAGAGTTTTCTTAATTTTGCTAATTTTCTCCAATTCATTAACTGATGATTGAGATGTATTTTTTGTGCTGATTAAGGTTGGTGCCATTAAACTTTTTTCTACATTTAATGAGCTACAGTTATGGCAATTTAAAAATTTTTTCTTCTTTAGCTTTTCATACTCCTGTGATGAAGCAAACCAGCTATCAAAAGTTATCTCACAATCTTTGCAAACCAATTTATACTTAATCATATTTTATAAATAATAATAATTTGTATAATTTCAATGCTCTTAACTTCTGTAATCACCATTAATTTCAATATATTTTTTTGTTAAATCCATTGTATATGCTGTAAATTCTTTCGTTCCAGTTCCAATATTAATATTTAATTCTATTGAGTCACTTTTCATATAATTTGAGGCATCACTTTCGGAATATTTTGAATTTAATTTTCCATTTTGAACTATTTTTACATTTCCAATTTCTATACCAAGTTTATTTAAGTTAAGTTTAGGTCCACTTTTACCTATGGCCATTGCAATTCTTCCCCAATTTGGATCTTGTCCTGCAATTGCAGTTTTTACTAAAGGAGAGTTTGCGATTGAAAAAGCAAGTTTTTTTGCATCTTTCTCTGTGCTACAATTTTTTACTCTTATAGTTATAAATTTTGAAGCACCTTCTCCATCTGCCACTACTCTTTTAGCTAAATTTAATAATAATTTATTTAAAGCTAAATCAAAACTTTTAATGCTTTTGTCATTAATACTTTTAATCAAAGAATTTTTTACAGTTCTGGTAGAAAAAATTGACACCATATCATTGGTGCTTGTATCACCATCACAACTTATTGCATTAAATGTACTTGAAATATTTTTCTTTAATAGTTTATTTAAAATATCATTAGAAAGATCTGCGTCAGTAAATAAATATCCTAAAGTAGTTGCCATGTTTGGGTGTATCATACCTGAACCTTTGGCTATTCCATAAATCTTAACTTTTTTATTTCCAATTTTACATTCTTCCATTGCTAATTTTGGCTTTGTATCTGTGGTCATAATTGCAAGTGCAGCTTTCATCCAAATATATTTGTTTTGGGTATAACTAATTTTTTTAACTAAATTTGGAACTTGATTTAAAATTTTCTCTTCTGGGAATTTTTCACCAATTGTGCCCGTGCAGCCAAAAATTACCTCTCTACTACTAATTACTTTTGGATCATCTTCGTCACTTTTTTGTTTTTCTGTTAATTGTTCAGAAACCAACTTTGCAATATTTTTTAAACTTTGATAACCTAAAGTTCCTGTAAATGCATTTGCATTTCTAGTGTTTATAACTAACGAATAAATTTTTTTACTTTTTTGATTTAAATTCCACTTTATATTCTCTGAGATGATTTTTGATTGAGTGTAAACGGATGCATAATTAGCTCCGTCTCTAAAATAAAACATTACTAAATCATCACGATTATTTTTATATAAATTGGCACTAACTGTAGATATGGAGATACCATCAATATGGTCTAAATCCTGAAAATCAATCATTTTAGTATTGTTTGATTTGGATGATAAAAAATTAGTTAAATTAATTCCCATGGTGTTTAAAAATTTTAATTGATACTTATATTAAAGGTTATAAGTAAATAATAAATCAAAAAAACTAATGTTCAATCCTTTAAACTTTCTCTCAAAATTTATTAAATCTAATAATGAAAAAGAGTTAGACAGAATTAAAAAAATTGTATCAAACATTAACTCTCTTGAAGATCAAATTAGGCCTTTAACTAATGAAGATTTCCCTAAAAAAACTCTAGAACTTAAACAAAAATTAAAGTCAGGTAAAAAGTTAGACGATCTTCTACCGGAGGCTTTTGCCTTAGTTAGAGAAGCATCAAAAAGAACTAGAAATGAAAGACACTATGATGTTCAGTTAATAGGGGGTGTGGCACTGCATGAGGGTAAAATTGCAGAGATGAGAACCGGTGAAGGAAAAACACTAACCATTGCTTTAGCTGCTTACTTAAATGCGCTTAATGAAAATGGAGTTCACGTAGTAACGGTTAATGATTATCTTGCAAAAAGAGACTCTATGGAAATGGGAGAAATTTATAGATTTTTAGGATTGTCATCAGGTTTTATAAATAACTTCCAAAATGATCAGGAAAGAAAATTAAATTATAACTGCGATATTACTTATGCAACTAATAGTGAATTAGGCTTTGATTATTTAAGAGATAACATGAAGTACTCAAATGAAGAAAAAGTACAAAGGGATCATTTTTTTTCTATTGTTGATGAAATCGACTCATGTTTAATTGATGAGGCTAGAACACCTTTGATAATCTCTGGAGCCGCAGAAGATAAAACTTATCAATATCTAGCAATCGACAAATTAGTAAGACAACTTGATAAAAAAGATTACGAAATTGATGAAAAAGAGAAAAGTATTCTCCTAACTAATGATGGTATTAATAATGTTGAAAAAATTTTTGGGAATGCGGGTGTTCTTAAAAATAACAATTTTTATGACCCTGAAAATTTACATCTAGTTCATCATGTTAATCAAGCTTTAAGAGCAAACCATTTATTTGTAAGTGGTAGAGACTACCTTGTAAAAGATGGTAATTTAAAAATCATAGATGAATTAACGGGTAGAATTCTTGAAGGAAGAAGATTTGGTGACGGACTTCATCAAGCTTTAGAAGCTAAAGAAAAATTAGATATTCAAGTAGAGAACCAAACATTGGCTTCTATCACTTATCAAAATTATTTTAAATTATATAAAAAATTATCAGGATGTACGGGTACTGCGGCCACTGAAGCCGAGGAATTTTATGAAATATATAATTTACCAGTTTTAGTTATTCCGACAAATAAATCTATGATCAGAAAAGATTTTAATGATCAAATCTTTAGAACAGAAAAAGAAAAAAATGATGCAATTATTAAAAAAATATCTGAATGTCATAAAAATGGTCAACCAATTTTAGTCTTTACCTCAAGTGTAAATAAATCTGAAATTTATTCAGATTTACTAAAAAAGGAAAAAGTGGAACATGTAGTTTTAAATGCAAAAAATCACGAAAATGAAGCAGAAATTATTGCAAATGCAGGTAAGGAAAATTCTGTAATAATTACGACAAGTATATCTGGTAGAGGTGTTGATATTCAGCTTGGGGGTAAAAAAGGTTCAATACCTGAAGATCAGCTAAAATTAAACAAAGAAAAGGTAAAATCTCTAGGAGGTTTGTTTGTAATCGGTACAGAACGAATGGAATCTAGAAGAGTTGATAATCAAGCAAGAGGAAGATCTGGTAGACAAGGAGATGAAGGAAGTTCAATTTTTTATGTAAGTCTTGAAGATGACTTAATGAGAATTTTTGGTTCAGAGTCCATGAATAATATTCTACAAAAACTAGGACTTAAAGATGGTGAAAGTATTGACCATCCTTGGATTAACAAAGCATTAGAAAGAGCACAACAAAAAGTTGAGGCAAGAAACTTTGATATTAGAAAAACTTTAATAAAATTTGATAACGTCTTGAATGATCAAAGACACGTCATATTTTCTCAAAGAAATAACGCTTTGAATAGTGAAACTATTTTTGATTACTCTGACGAATTTCTAAAAGAGATTATTGAAAATATTATTTATTTAAAAAGAGAAAAAAAATCTAGTCCAAAAAATACTGATTTTGATAACAAGCTAAAGGCAATAATTGGTAAAAGTTTTGATAACAAAGAATTTCAAGAATTGATTGAAACCTCGGAAATAAGTTTAAAAGAAAAAATAATTGGTAAATTTAAGGAGTCTAGAGATGAAAGAATTAAAATTTTAGGAGAAAAGTATGCAAAAGAGATTGAAAAAAGAATATTTTTACAATCAATAGATTTAAATTGGAAATCCCATATTCAATATCTCGAACAATTAAGACAAGTGATTGGTCTTAGATCTTATGGACAAAGAGATCCTTTAATTGAATATAAAAAAGAAGCTTTTGAACTATTTAAAAATTTACTTGAAAAACTTAAACTAGATTATGTAACTATTTTAATGAATCTAAAAGTTGTAGAGCAAAAAAATTCTTTACAATCTTCTAATAACCAAAAAAGTATATCTGACAATCCTAAATGTCTATTAATTGCTAAAAAAGATGAAAAGATTTCAAGAAATGATAGATGTGAAGCAACAGGGAAAAAATTTAAAAATTGTTGTGGAGCTTTATAAAAAAACAACTAGGCTTAATAATATTATTGAAAAAGCAATTCCTGAATAAATCAAAAATTTTTTTGATTTAAATATACTAATAAATTTTTTATTTTTAGGAGTTAGTGTACTTAGATCCTCAGGATTATTGATAAATCCTTTATTTCTTCCAATCTTCAAAAACTTATTTTTTCGATGATTAAAAACTTCTTCTGAAGTCATTTCTTTAAAAAAATTTAAATTTTTTTCAATTGAATCTCTTACATTCTCTAGCATTAAATCTTTGTCTCTATGAGCCCCACCTAAGGGCTCTTTAATAATTTCATCTATTACTTTTAGCTCTAACAAATCTTTAGCAGATAATTTCATTGCTTTTGCTGCATCAAGCATTTTTTTTGGATCTCTCCATAATATTGTTGCGCATCCTTCAGGGGAAATTACTGAGTAAATTGCATTTTCCAACATTATTACTTTATTTGAAGATGCTAAAGCTATAGCTCCACCAGAACCACCTTCTCCAATTACTATAGCTAATGTCGGTACTTTTAATTCCATACAGCATTCAATTGATTTAGCTATTGCCTCTGCTTGACCTCTTTCCTCTGCACCAACACCTGGATATGCGCCTGGGGTGTCTATGAAAGATATTATTGGAATATTAAATTTATTAGCTAACTGCATTAATCGAATAGTTTTTCTATATCCTTCTGGTCTCATCATTCCAAAATTTCTCTCTATTCTACTTTCTAAATTGTCCCCTTTTTCTTGGCCTATTACCAAAACCGACTGACCATGAAATTTTGCAAAACCGGTTAATACCGATTTATCTTCGCCATAAAATCTATCTCCCGAAAGGGGAATAAAATTATCAAATAAATTATCAATAAAAAATTTAGATTTTGGTCTGTCCTCATGTCTGGCAACCATTGTTGTTTGCCAAGGATCAAGATTTGCATAAATCACTTTTAATTTTTCATCTAATTCTTCTTGAGTTTTAGAAATTTTTTGAGTGTCTACTTGAGCCAATCCTTCTTGATTATAGGGATCTTTCAATTTATCGATTTCATTTTCAAGATTTTTTATTTCTGCTTCAAAGTTTAGATAATTTTTCATTTAAATAATGATATTCAAATATTTTATAAAAAAGGCAACAAAATGTTTAGAAAATTAATAATTATTTGACATAATAACATTAAAAGGTATGTTTTTTGGCAGTTGATTATAATTATTCCTAGTTTGGGAGTTAAAAATTAATTAATTGATAAACTCTTAGGTATTCATATAACACTCAGAGAGAAACTAGTCTTGAGCAAAATTTAGATAGGGATACAAAAATTGTATGAAAGAAAAATATATAAGTATTAATAATCTCAAAGTTTCAGAAATATTATTTAATTTTATTAATGATGAGCTCTTAAAAGATACAAAGATTGCAAAAGAAGATTTCTGGAAAGGCTTTGATAAAGCAGTCCACGAATTAGCTCCGATAAATAAAGATCTATTAAAAAAAAGAGACATTATCCAAAAACAAATTGATGAATGGCACATTAAAAATAAAGGCAACCAAATTAATTTAGAAGAATACAAAAACTTTTTACACGAAATAGGATACCTTAAAAAAGTTGGGGTTGATTTTAAGATTGAAACAAAAAATGTTGATGATGAAATTTCAAAAATAGCTGGACCGCAATTAGTTGTACCAATCATGAACGCTAGATATGCTCTTAATGCAGCCAATGCTAGATGGATGAGTTTATACGATAGTCTATATGGAACTGATGTAATAGAACAGTCAGAAGATAGCGTTTCAGAAAGATATGATCCCCTGAGAGGAGAAATGGTTATTAAATATGGTAGAGAATTTCTGGATAAGTTTTTTCCACTAGAAAATTTAAGTTGGAAAGAAATTACAAAATTTACTGTAAATAATGGTTTATTAAATATTTTTAAAAATGATCAAAAATTTCAACTTAAAGATAATGAAAAATTTGTTGGTCACAGAGGAGATGTAAACGATCCTTCTGCAATAATATTAAAAAATAATAATCTTCATATTGAAATTTTAAAAGATCCTAAAGCATTTAGTGCTCAGCAGGATACGGCGCGAATAAGTGACATTATAATTGAATCTGCTGTTTCAACAATTTGTGATAATGAGGATAGTGTTGCTGCAGTTGATGCTGAAGATAAAGTTCTTTGTTATAGAAATTGGCTAGGACTTATGAGAGGTGACCTAAAAAATGAATTCGAAAAAAATGGCAAAACTTTAGAGAGAAAATTAAATCCTGATAGGAGCTATATTTCAAAAGATGGTATTGGATTAAAATTACATGGGAGAAGTTTGCTCTTAGTAAGAAATGTTGGTCACCTTATGACTAATTCTGCTATCCTATTAAATGATGGTAGTGAAATTCCCGAAGGTATTATGGATGCTTTTATTACAACTGCAGCAGGACTTCATGATTTAAATCATAAAGGAAATTCTCGAACTGGATCAATTTATATTGTTAAACCAAAAATGCATGGCCCAGAAGAAACTGCATTTACAGATAAAATTTTTTCAGAAGTAGAGAACCTATTAGGCTTAGAGCAATACACTTGTAAAATTGGAATTATGGATGAAGAAAGAAGAACATCAGCAAATCTTAAAGAGTGTATTAGAACCCTTAAAAATCGAGTATTTTTTATTAATACTGGTTTCTTAGATAGAACAGGTGATGAAATGCACACCTCCATGGAAGCTGGCCCAATGATTAAAAAAGGAGATATGAAATCTTCAAAATGGATTTCAGCATATGAAAACAATAATGTTGATATAGGTCTTCAGTGTGGTTTTTCAGGTGTTGCACAAATTGGCAAAGGTATGTGGGCAATGCCAGACAAAATGAAAGATATGATGGATCAAAAAATTGGGCATTTGAAGGCTGGAGCAAATTGCGCATGGGTTCCATCACCAACTGCAGCTGCATTACATGCACTCCACTATCATGAGATAAATATTTTTGACCAACAAAAAACTATTTTAAAAAGAACAGTAGCAAAATTAGATGATCTTTTAACTATCCCAGTAGCTGATAGACCAAATTGGTCTGTAGATGAAATTAACTCAGAAATTTCTAACTCTGCACAAACTTTATTAGGATATGTTGTTAGATGGATTGATCAAGGAGTTGGCTGTTCTAAAGTTCCAGATATAAATAATGTTGGACTTATGGAAGATCGAGCCACATTAAGGATTTCATCACAACACATAGCTAATTGGATCCATCATGGAATTACAACAAAAATTCAAGTCATAGGTATTATGAAAGATATGGCTAAAATCGTTGATGAACAGAATAAAGATGATCTAAAGTATCGACGAATGAGTGATGATTTTGATAATTCTTTGGCATTTAAAACTGCATGTGATTTAATTTTTAAGGGTAAAGAGCAACCCTCTGGATATACAGAACCATTATTACACCTTAATAGATTGTTGAAAAAATCTAATCAGAATTAGAATTTAAATCTGACCTATTTTTAAAGGCAGAAAACAAAGTACCATCATCCAGACTTTCAATTTCACCACCAACAGGTAAACCTTGGGCAAGCTTTGTAACTTTTGCTTTAGTATTTTTTAAACTATCTTGAATATAATATGCAGTTGTTTGTCCCTCTACAGTTGCACTTGTTGCTAGTATAACTTCTTCTATATTGTCTCTATTTACTCTCTCTACTAATGAATTTATTAATAGATCTTCTTTTCTTTGACCTACAGAAGAAATAGTGCCACCAAGGATGTGGAAGTAACCTTTAAATATATTAGAACTTTCAATTGACCATTGATCAGCAATATCTTCAACAACACAAATTTTTGAATGTTTTTCTTTTGTGTTTTCACAGTTACTACATCCGGTAGAATTAGATTTTAAAGATCCACACGAGCTACATCTTGTAACATTCTTATAAACTTGTGCTAAAGTGTTAGCCATTGGCTTAACTAATTCATCTCTATTATTAATTAATTTTAAAACAATTCTTTTGGCAGACTTTGGTCCTAAACCCGGAAGTTTTGATATGAGTTTAATTAAATCATCAATCTCGTTTATATTAAGCATTTATTATAATGGCCATTTAAAGCCAGGTATTCCGAATCCCCCTGCAGCCTTTGAGATTTCCTCAGTTGTTTTAACTTTGATTTGAGATTTAGCATTATTATGAGCGGCTACGATTAAATCTTCTATAATTGATTTTTCTTCTTTTAAAACTTCATTTGAAAGTTCCAATTTTTGCATTTCTCCCTCGCCATCAAGAGTGACCTTAACAGAGTTAGATCCTGAAACTCCTTCTACTCTGATGTTTTTAATTTTTTCTTGGCTTTCTTTCATCTTTGCCTCAAGTTCTTTTGCCTTATCTAATATCTTTGAAAAATCAGTCATTTTCTTCCTCTTTATTGTTAAATTTTACATCAACTAATTCAGCATCAGGAAATTTTTCAATGACCTTTTTATATAAATCAGATTGTTTAGCTTTGTCGATTAACTCTTTTTTAAAATTTTTTTCTTTTTCTTTTATAGACATTTGACCTTTAGATTTACTAAAAGTTATAATCCATCGTTTATTTGTCCATTCAAATAATTTAGTAGATAAATCTTTTACAAAATCTTTATCTAAATTATCATTAAACGATATTTCTATTCTGGGATTATCAAATCTAACAAGATTAACATTTTTTTCTAACTCATATTTTAGTTTTATTTCTTTTTTTAAATTGCATACCTCCAATAAGTTTTCAAATGAATTGATTTCAAGTCTTTCAATGCCTTTGGCATCATCATTTAATAAAGGTTTAGCTTTTTTTTCTTGAGTTATATTTTTAATTTGATCTAGCGTTTGAGTAGATGCTCTAATTTCAACATCATCATTTTCTTTTAGAGATGTTTTTTTTTGTGTTAAGTTTTGATCTATATTAATTTCACTTTTTTGTTTTAAGCCACTTAAATGCATCAAGCGTATCAAAAACATTTCTATAGAAAGATGTTGACTAGAAACAATATCTAACTCCTCAAGAGTTTTAATTGTAAATTGCCAGAATAAAATTAGCACTTCAGAATCAACAGTATTTGAAATTTCTTTAATCTTAGAAAATTCTTCGTCATTTAAGGAAAAATTAGTACTTTCCAAAGTTAAAAAATTTATATTTTTAAAATAATATATAAGTTCTAAAAAATCATTAATGAATACTTTAGGCTCGACTCCTTGATCATAAATTTTTCGATAAATCTTTATGACTTCATTTTCATTGCCTTCTAATATCAATTTAAATAGGTCAATTAATTGAGATTTATCAAAATATCCAAAAATACTTTGTGCAGCACTTAAGTCTAGCTCTTTGTCATTTTCTAGAGTCAAAAGACCTCTATCTAATAAAGATAAAGCATCTCTTACTGAGCCTTCTGAAATTTTGACAATTAATTTCAAAGCATCATCTGAGGCTTTGCCATTTTCTTTATCTTTTATTTTTTTAATAAACTCGAATAGCTCAGAAGATTTTATTCTTGATAAGTCAAATCTTTGACATCTTGAAATAACAGTAATTGGGATTTTTTTGATTTCTGTTGTCGCAAAAATAAATTTTAAATACTCTGGTGGTTCCTCTAGTGTTTTGAGCAAAGCATTAAATGCTTGCTTGCTAAGCATATGTACTTCATCAATGATAAATATTTTATATTTTGCTGAGGTAGGTCCGTATCTTGAAAATTCTATCAAATCTCTAACGTCATCCACGCCTGTTTTACTGGCAGCATCCATTTCGAGTACATCGATATGACTTGAATTAGATATTGCTTCACAATTTTCACATAAATTATCTTTACATAAGTTATCAATACCATTTAAACAATTTAGAGATTTGGCAACTATTCTGGCAGTCGTAGTTTTTCCAATTCCTCTAATGCCCGTAAAAAGGTAAGCATTAGGAGTTTTATTTAATTTAATCGCATTTTTGATTGTTTCAGCAACCACTTCTTGTCCTATCAAATCATCAAATGTTTGGGGACGATATTTTAATGCTAATACTTTAGAGTTTTTGTTCATTATTTAATTTTGTTAGGAGACTAGAACCTGAATAACTGTCTCTACGACTGCTTCCGTTAAGATCTGGTCGGGTTCAAGCAGCATCCACCTCTAGCCTCCAGAAGTATTATAACAGTAATATTTTCTAATCTACAAGAAAAGATTAGGACTTTTTATCTCTTAATTTATCTGCCTCAAAAACACCTAGTACGTGAAAATCCTCACAATGAAGTCCGAGCTCTTCAAGAGATTTTTGAACTTTCTTATCCTCAATATGTCCATCAAGATCACATAGAAAAAAGAATGAATCAAAAGAATTTCTCTCGGGATAACTTTGTAGTTTTGTTAAATTAACTCCATTAATAGCAAATCCACCCAAAGATTGATAAAGAGCTGCTGGTTTACTTTTTAATTTAAACAAAAATGAAGTTATATATTTTTTATTTGTAAATTCTGGCTGGGAAATATTTTTGCCCATGATTAAAAATCTTGTTAAATTTCCAGTTTCATTTTCAATATTTTTTTTTAATATTTCTAATCCATAAATTTCTGCACTTAAAGATGACGCTATTGCTGCTTGAAATTTGTCTTTATTTTTAGATATCATTTCTGCTGAACCAGCAGTGTCAGCTCTAATATGTTCTATTAAATTATTTTTTTTAATAAACTCAGAACATTGAGATAAAGCCTGTGCATGAGAATAAACATCTTTAATTTCAGAGAGTTTTGAACCAGAAAGACCCAATAAATTATGTTCAATTTTTTGAAAGTGTTCAGCATAAATATTTAATCGATACTTAAAGATTAAATATTCAATACCAATATTGCCTGTGATTCTATTTGACTCAGGTATAATTATTTTTGATTCAGGCTCAGTTGAAGCTTTAACAAAACACTCGTCAAAAGTTTTGCAAGGTATAATCTCTGTTTTTGGGTAAAGAGAAAGAGCCGCTAAATGAGAATAGGCTCCAAATGTTCCTTGAAAATATATTTTACTCATTTTTATTTATATTCCATTATTTTTTTTATAGCTAGATAATCTTCCATGGTGTCCACTCCAATAGGAGAACTATTTGCAAGCGCAACATTTATAGTTTGTTGATTATCTAAGGCTCTTAATTGTTCTAAACGATTTTTTATTTCATTTTCAGATTGTTGTAAATTTACAAAATTTTCTAAAGCCTGCACTGAGTAACAATAAATTCCCAAGTGATGATAAATATTATTTTTTATTTCATTAATTTTTCTTTTAAAATTTAGAGCTTTAGGAAAATTATTAGTCTCTAAAATTACTTCAGTTATAACTTTTACAACATTTTCGTTATCAAGCATTTTATTGTCACTTATTATGGAAGCTAAAGTTCCAATATTTGCTTTTGAATTTTGCATCTGTGTATTAAGATTAATAATATCTTCAATATCGATATTAGGCTCATCTCCTTGAAGATTCATAATTAAATCTACATTATTTAAATCTAACTTTTTAAATGCCTCATAAATTCTATCTGTTCCGGTTTTATGATTTTTTCTTGTTAATATGGCGTTGCCTCCATTTTTTTTTACATCATCTATAATTTCTTGGTCTTCAGCTGCAACTATAACTTCGCCGATATTTGCCTCCGTAGCTCTTTTATAAACATGAGAAATTATTGAGATATTATTTATTTTTAACAGTGGCTTTCCAGGTAGTCTCGTCGCAGATAAACGGGAAGGAATTATTACTAGTGTTTTCATAACTTACAGCTATTAAATTTTAATAAAATAGTGGCAAATTTATACATTATAATTTAAGTAAAATTTTAATTATCATGTTATACGTTCGATTTAAAAATTTATAAAATGGATTCGTTTGAATTAAATAAAATTATTGCTGCAGTTTTAATGGTGGCATTATTGGTAATTGGTATTGGCAAAATATCAAACGTCATTTTTCATGTAGATAAACCTGAAAAACCTGGCTTTGCAGTTGAAGTTGCTCAAGTTTCAAGTTCAGCTAGTGCCCAAGAAGAAAAAATTGAAGAAAAAGTTGATATCAGCCTGATTATGGCTCAAGGAGATGTTGGATCTGGTGAACAAATTTTTAAAAAGTGTGTTGCCTGTCATTCAATTGCAAAAGGTGAAGGAAATAAAATTGGACCAGCACTTTATAATGTGGTTGGAAGAAAAATAGGTTCTGTTGAGGATTATAAATACTCAAATGCCCTTGTAGAATATGGCAAAGAGTGGAATTTCGAAGAACTAAATGGTTTTCTTGAAAAACCAACGGCTTATATCAAAGGAACAAAAATGGCATTTGCTGGTTTAAGAAAAGAAGAAGATAGAGCTTCTGTTATAAAATATTTAAATCAAAATTCAGATAATCCAGTTCCACTTCCTTAAAGTTTACCAAAAGCATACAATAAAATACTTTTTTGAACGTGAACTCTATTTAATGCTTGAAGCCATACCTCTGATTGTTTACTTAAAAAAACTTCTTCACTAACCTCTGATCCTCTCGGCAAACAATGAAGAAAAGTGCAATCTTTATTAGCATGAGACATAAGTTTTTTATCGATAATAAATTTTTTGAAATCACCTATTTTTTTCTTTTTATTAACTTTGTCATTCAAAGAAATAACTTTATCCGAAAAAACGACATCAGCATTTTTAATCGCTTTTACTGGATCATTACAGATAAAAACTTTTTTGTTTTTATCTTTTATCCAATCTAAAACAAATTTTTTAGGCTCATAATTTTTTGGACATCCAATACTTAACTTAAAAGAAAACTTCACTGAAGCTGCAATTAAACTATTTAACACATTATTTGAATCTCCTATCCAGCAAATATTTAATTTTGATATTGATTTATTTTTTATTTCTTCAACAGTAAAAACATCTGACAAAACTTGTGTTGGATGTGATGACGGACTTAATCCATTAATAATTGGTATTGTTGAATATTTTTTAAACTTTTCAATTTTTTCATCACTATCCGTTCTCAACATAAAGCCATCTCCATATGTTGCTAAAATTTTTGCTGTATCTTCTAAGCTTTCTCCACCTTGACCTAAATGAAGTTCGTTAGATCTAAGTGTTAAAGTGCCTCCACCTAATTGCTTAATAGCTAAATAAAAGCTTAATCTTGTCCTTAAACTAGACTTTTCAAACATTTGAATCAAAAGCTTGCCTTTTAAAGGGGCGTCTTTATCAACTTCTAAGGTACTTAGTTTCTTTCTTAATTTCTTTCTTTTTTTTGCATCATTTACAATTTTTCGTAAATCCGCAGCTGGAATATCTTTCAGATTTATAAAATGCTTCATTTCAATTAAAATTTTTACAGACTTTATGAATTATATTTAATGCTTGATCTAACTCACTTTTTTTAACATTAAGAGGAGGTAATACTCTTATTACATTTTCTGCAGCTCTAATTGTTAATAGTTTATTTTTCATGAGTTCTTCAATAAATTTTGATTGTTCTTTATAAAGTTGGATACCAATTAAAAATCCTCTTCCTCTTATTTCTTTTATTGTTTTTGGAAACATTTCTTTAAGTGCGTTTAATTTCTGATGAAAATATAATGAATTTTTTTTTACATTATCTAAAAAAGTTTTTTTAGAAATTATATCAATTACTGCGTTGCCAACTGCCATTGCAAGAGGGTTTCCTCCAAATGTTGAGCCATGTGTTCCTTGGGTCATTCCTGATGCAACTTTTTTATTCATCAACACTGCACCTAGAGGAAAGCCTCCTCCTATTCCTTTTGCGATTGGAACAATATCTGGTTTAACTTTTGATTTTTCAAAAGCAAAAAAATCACCCGTTCTTCCTATGCCGCACTGAACCTCATCAAGAATAAGTAATATCTTTTTTTGATTACAAATTTTTCTAAGTTCTCTTAAACACCAGTCAGGTATCACCTTGATGCCGCCTTCACCCATAATAGTTTCAACCATTATAGCTGCAGTTCTTTTGGTAATAGATCTTTTTAGAGATTTATGATCTCCAAAATCAAAATGATCAAAACCCTCAACCTTTGGTCCAAAACCTTCGGTCATTTTCTTAGATCCACTAGCATATATCGCAGCCAGAGTTCTTCCATGAAAGGAATTTCTTACACATAAAATTCTATTTTTTTGAGGTTGACCAATTGAATAGAAGTACCTTCTTGCAACCTTTATTGAGGCTTCAGTTGCCTCTGCACCACTATTTTGAAACATCACATAGTCAGCAAAAGTTTTTTTTGCTAACTTGCTCGCTAATAGTTCTCCTTCTGGAATTATAAAGGCATTTGATACATGCCAAAGTTTTTTTGATTGGGTGTTTATAGCTTTTATTAATTTTGGATGTGCGTGTCCTAAAGAATTTACAGCTATACCCTGAACAAAATCTAAATATTTTTCACCTTTATAACTTTTGAGGTAGCTACCTTTGCCACTTTTAAAGGAAATTTTTTTTCTATTATAATTATAAGCTAAGTGACTCATGAATAAATTTAATTGTTAATAAACATTAATAGATACAAGCCATGATTGAAAATTAAATAAATACTTTAATGTTAATAACTATTAATATTTCCTTGTTTAATTTTTTATTCTAACAGTATATTGTGATTTTAAAAAATAACTATACTAGATATTGAAATTATGAGCTGGAACGAAGAAAAAGTTAATAAACTTAAAGAGCTTTGGGGAAAAGGTAATACAGCCAGTCAAATTGCTGAAATTATAGGTGGAATAAGTCGGAACGCGGTCATAGGTAAAGCCCACAGACTTAACCTTTCAGCAAAAATTAAAACAAGAACAGCCACTTCAAATCAGAACTTTGATAATTCACTAAAAGATAATCAAGAAATTCATCAAAAGAGAGGGAGAAAAAGTAAATTTAAATCACTTATAATTGAAAAAGATTTTGAACCAGAAAATCCAAAACAATTAGAAGAATTAGACGAAAGTTCTTGTAAATGGCCAATTGGTCATCCAGATGAAAAATCATTTTATTTTTGTGGTAGATCCTCTTTAAAAGATTTTTCATATTGTAAATTACACCTTCTGTACGCTTATCAACCAAAAGGTAAAAAAGAAGAAGTGGTTACAGATAAAGATGAAGTTCCGGAATTTATAGAGAAAAAAATACAATCCGCTTAAACTAGATAATTAAATGATATCAGTTTTAATACTTTCCTCACTAATATATTTTTCTGTTGAGAACTGCCCACCGTCTCTCCACATATAGGCATATTTTTTAACTTCATCCTCGAACTTTCTCAAGCTTGGAACACCAATATCTGAATTAGTTTTATATTTGCCAGAAATAATATTATCATATTTCAAAAGTCTAAGCTGATCAGTTGTTAACAAAGGGTTTGGCAACTTTTCAAATAATTTAGCAGAAAAATTAGCAACACTTAAAGGCAATGGGATCAAAATTCTTTTTTTATTAATTAGCTTTAATAATTTTTCTAAAATTTCTCTAAAAGTCAATACTTCAGGTCCCACACATTCAATGACTTTTGAATATATATTTTCAGAAATAATTTTATAAATAACATCCGCTAGATCAGAACAGTGAATAGGCATAAACTTTGTTTTACCCTCATAGTAGAGTGGAAATGCGGGCAAACGATTTAGCATTGTCATGAAATTAGTGGTAAAATTATCATCAACAGAATACACAATAGAAGGTCTTAAAATAGTAGCCAAAGGAAAATTTTTTATAATATTTGCTTCACCCTCAAGTTTACTTATTGCATAATTTGAGTCTAAAGCATTATTAATTCCTAATGCTGAAATATGAATAAAATGCTTTAAAGCATATTGCTTAGACAGTTTTGCTAATAATGACGGAAATACAGAATGTATATTTTTAAAAGTATTTGCTTTATTCTTTTCAAATAAAATACCCACTAAATTAATACAAATATCTGCTTTTTTAAAAAGATTAACAATTTTTTCCTGGTCAAAAATATTTGACTCTACTATGTCCAAATAACCAGCATTAGCTTGAGTTTTTATTATATAACTTTTTTGATGAACATTTCTCGTAACTACAGTTACTTTATAATTGTTTTTAGTAAGTTTTCTTATTAGGTGACGTCCTATTTGTCCACTACCACCAAAAATTAGACAATTTTTTGCTTTCATATATATATGTTAAAAATGAATATTGATATTAAGCTGCACAAGCACGATTTACCAGATGATTTAGTTTTAGGCAATCTAATAGCAGTTGACGGAGAATTTATGGGTTTAAATGTAAATAGAGATCCCCTATGCCTTATTCAAATATCCACAGGAAACAATGATGCTCACATCGTGCAGTTTGATAGAAAAAATTATAATGCACCAAATTTAATAAAGATTCTTTCTGATAACAAAATTACTAAAATATTTCATTTTGCAAGAGCTGATTTAGCTCATATTAAATTCTATTTAAAAACTGAAACCAATAATATATTAGATACAAAAATAGCCTCAAAATTAGCTCGTTCATATTCGGATAATCATTCCTTAAAAACCTTAATAAAAGAATTTATAAACATAGACATAAGTAAACAATTCCAAAGTTCAGATTTTGGAGGAGAATTAACTCCAGCACAACTAAAGTATTGTGCTAATGATGTTGTATTTTTGCATAAAATTCATGATGAACTAGATAAAATCTTAAATAGAGAAAATAGAATTGATTTATATCATAATTGCTTAAAATTTTTAAAAACTAGGGTTGATCTAGATTTATCATTATTTAAGGATGATATTTGGTCTCATTAAATGAAAAAAAAAAATTTTGTTAACATAGCCAAGGAAGTAATTGATTTAGAAATTTCTGCTTTAAAAAATTTAAAAAAAAATCTAAATAATTCCTTTAATTCTGCTGTTAAACATATCGTTAGATGTCAATCAAAAGTAATATTGTGTGGGGTCGGTAAAAGTGGCCTTATTGCATCTAAAATTGCTGCAACTTTTTCTTCAGTCGGGACTCCATCATTTTATCTTTCTGCGGGAGATTCATCTCATGGTGACCTGGGTAGTATATCGAAAAAAGATATATTAATAGTTATAAGTAATTCAGGAGAGACATCTGAACTAAAAAACATAATACAATTTGCAAATAGAAATAAAATATTGCTTATTTCAATAGTTTCAAAAAAAGACTCTCTTTTATATAAAGCATCAGACATAAAACTTTTAATACCTGTGGTAAAAGAAGCTGAGGGTATCATTCCAACCTCAAGTACTGCTGCGCAATTAGCTTTGGGCGATGCTCTCGCCATTGCAACTATGAAAGAAAAAAAATTTACAAAATCAGATTTTAAAAAAATTCATCCTTCTGGAAGTTTAGGTGCTCAATTAAAAACCGTAGAAGACATAATGTTAACTAAAAATAAAATACCATTTGTAAATGAAAATACCAACATGAAAGAGGCATTTAAAATTATAAGTAAAAAAAAATTAGGTATCTTAATTGCTCAAAATAACAAAAAAATTACAACTGGAATTATAACAGATGGACAAATTAGAAGATTTAATCAGAAGAAAATAAATTTACACACCTTAAAAGTGAAGGACTTAATGACCAAAAATCCTTTGGGAATTGAGAAGGATGCATTAGCTGCAAAAGCTTTAGCTTTAATGAATGGAAACAAAATAACATCTTTATGTGTCTTTAATAAACAAAATAAATACAAAACAATAGGAATTTTGCATATACACCATATTTTGAGCTCTAATATTCATTAAATGAAAAATAAAATATTTAAAATTTTCTTTATTTTTTTTTTTCCAGTAATTTTACTAACAGGTTATTTTAAATTTATAAAAGATAATACTTCTGTAGATAATAATAAATTGAATGAAGCTACAAATGTTGCAATAGAAGATGATAGCAATAATTCAAATATTATAAAAAATATCAAACATGTATCTAAAGATTTAAAAGGAAATGAATATATAGTAGAGGCTTTAGAGGGAGAAATAAATCTATCAAATACTGATATAATGTATCTCAAAGATGTTACTGCAACTATAAAAATTAAAGATGATAGAGATATAGTTTTAATTACTTCTAATTTTGCACAATATAATATTCAATCATATGATACGATCTTTTCTGAAAACGTTATAGTAAATTACTCAGAAAATAAAATGACTGGAGAATATTTAGATTTTTCACTAATAAATAATCTATTAACAATTTCTGAAAATGTAATTTATACTAATAATGAAAATATATTAAAAGCGGATATAGCAGAGATGAATATTAAAAGTAAAGATACAAAAATATTTATGTTTGAAAATTATAAAAAAATAAATATTCAAAGTAAAAATTATAATGGCAATAATAAAAAAATTTCGAATTAAATCATTTAAACAAGATAATGCTATCATAGAGTTTAAAAATATAAGTTTATCTTATGGAAATAGATTAATTTTAGATAATATTGATTTTAAAATTCTTAAAGGTCAAATATTTGGGATGTTAGGTCCAAATGGTGTTGGAAAATCGACTATATTCAATTTGATAACTGGACTAATTTCTCCTAACTCTGGAAAAATTCAAATTAATGGTGAAGAAGTTAATAATTATCCAGTTTACTTAAGAACAAAGAAATTCAAAGTTGGGTATGTGCCTCAACATGGTGGTTATTTCAATGACTTAACATTATATGATAATTTAAAAGCTGTTGGAGAAATAGTGATTGAATCAAAAAACTTAATCGAGCAAAAAATAAGTTATTTAATAAATAAATTTGAACTTGAAAATATTAAAAATGTAAAAGCTAAATTTTTATCTGGAGGACAGAAAAAAAAATTAGTAATTGCAATATCTTTATTATCAGATCCAAAAGTGCTTTTATTAGATGAATGCTTTGCAGCTTTAGATGTGCTCACAATAAAAATGCTTCAAGAAATAATAGTAAACCTACAACAAGAAAATGAGATTACAATTTGTATTTGTGATCACCAAGCTAGAGATTTATTGGCCTGTGTCGATACAGCCATGATATTAAGTAATTGCAAAATTGTAGCCCAGGACTCTCCTCAAAATTTGGTGAATAATGCAAATGCTAAAAATGCTTATTTTGGAGACTCCTTTAATTTTAATTAATACTAAATGCCCAATTACATCGT
>Ga0208425_1000185_pt1 | contig 21946 bp, 26 predicted proteins | sample DEB08_DNA_4_FD_185496 | JGI IMG/M metagenome (GOLD analysis project Ga0208425, IMG submission 185496) | Aqueous microbial communities from the Delaware River and Bay under freshwater to marine salinity gradient to study organic matter... | ecosystem: Environmental > Aquatic > Marine > Coastal ...
AGCGGCTCAGAGCCGATATCGGCTATCGGCTCGGCAACTGCTCGGCGTCTGCGCCTGGAAAGCCTTGAAGCAACTCGATAACGGCCTCGCGCGCCGCTGCTTTGCGCTCCGCTCTCTCCTCTTCGGTCATCTCATGAACAACGGCGGGAGTCTGCGCCTCGTGGCCTACATGGTGAAACTCGGACGGTAGATTGCCCGTCTGCGCCACCCACCATGAACCGCCGACCGTCAGCGCGGCCAGCATGCAAAGGCCGACCAGCGTCGCCATTCTGCTGATCGTCATTTCGTCTAGAAACGTCACCAGCTTGGGCTTGACGGTGGACATATTGTCGAGCCTTTCAATAATCGCGTCGTTTTCGCCGCGGCACTGCTCTCGGTAGTCGTTCACCCGATCGGAAAGGTTCGAGACGGTAACGGTCAATTCGGTAATGAGCCTCGCATGGTCTTTCGATTCTTTCCGCTGCTCGCGGATGTCCTCGCGGATCGCTCTAATGTGTTCAGTCACTTCTTCACGCTCCGATGTGGCCTGTTTCATCGCTGCAACCCCATCCAAAGGACGAAGGCAACGACCACGAGAAACACGCACACGCAGACCGCGATTTCGTCTCGTAGGCGCTGAGACATTATCACTGGACTGCCAACGCGCAGCCCGCGTCGAACGTGTCCGCGGCGAACTCAACGTATTCGGTGTGACGCTGACACTTCTCAGAGTCGCCGCCCAACGCCGTGCAGACGAACGCAGCGACGCCGGAGAGGCGCTGGACGTGTTCGGCCACCTTGCCGCCTACGTCGCACGGATTGCCGGACTGGGGACCGCTACAGGCGCAAAGGAGCGCCGCGACGAGTGCGAGGCGAATCACTCGCCCGACCCTTCGCCGGAGCCCGCAGCCACCCCTCCCAACTCAGACGCCGCTTCCGAATGCGGGAGAAGCTCGTCGGGAGGAGTGTCAGCGCTGCCGTCGGTGATTCGCTCCTCTAGAGCGTCGACGAGCTCGGCGGGCGGCTCATGTCCAGCCGCTTGAAAGAGGAAGATCGCCGCGGCAATCGCAGCGGTTACGAGAGCGCCGATCCAGGTGTCGGCGGATTTCAGTTTGTCGATCATCATTTAATCACCCATGGCAGCGGTAACGGCGCAGTCCTTCGCCTCTCGCAGTTTGCGGAGGGCGGTGGCCGTTTCCATTCCAGAGAACCGGGAATCACCCGCGCGCGCGGCGACCTGATGCGCCAACTCGCAGAACGGGCGAGAAATGTCTTGAAGGTGCGGCGGAAGGTGCTCCCAGCGCATCGCCTTCAGGATTGGAAATCGCTCTTCCATCATCAACACTCACAGTCAGGGGAAAGGCGCCGGACCACTTCGCACTCGGCCCATTCTACAGGCAAGCACTCGGCCTCGACACAGTGCGCCGGCCTCTCCCCGTAGGGGACATCGGACCAGCATAGGAACACATCGGCAGCACACTCGGCGCTAAGGTATTCGTAGCAACCCACGCGGACGGATTCGCACCCATCGGCGCACCCGGCAAACGCTAAAGCCGTGGCGACTAGTACGACCATCGTCGGTGCCCGTGAGGGGAGTGAACGCCCAAGTGGACCACGGTGTCACCGAGGCCCATCGAAATATCCAGATCCTTAGCGTGGAGCTCGTAGAGCTCCAGCGCCATCGCGTGAGCCGCTTTGGCGTCCCCGTCTTTCGATAGATCAAGATCAACCGCTGCGGTCTGGGGATGATCTGAGGCGATGCCAGATCCAGCGACTTGCTGATTGATCCACCATGGCCGAACGCCGTTTCGCATGATCACGGGTGCTCCGTGTGCGCGCCGGATCTTGTCAGCAAGCAAGACCACGGCGCCCATCGACGGCCAGAGCCACACCGGCAACACCAGAACGAATTTTCCGCGGTATAGCGAACGGTCGGCGCCCGTCTTAGCCGCGACCTGCTGCGACGACTTCGAAGGGGTCGAAACCTCTAACGCCGTGAAGTACTCAACACCGATGGCGTCAAGATACGCCTGAAGCGCCTCCAGGTATTCGCCAATCTCGCCGCTTCTGCCGATGCCAGCCACGTAGGGCCACGGGTCGACGCAGCCCGTTAGGGCATAACACGCGGCCATTCGCTGGGAAGGGGTCATCAGTCGACCCCGTACTTGATGACCTTCGCGACGTTGATATAGGCCGTCTTCGAGGTGCCGTACATGTACAGCCCCTCCAGGTCCGAGCGCCGAAAGTCCCCAATGAGCGCGTCCGTCGTGCTGACCTGGATCAGCTTCGAGGCGTCGTTGTCATCGTCGGAGCCGTGGCCGGCCTCACCTACGTTGATGTTGCCAGACGCGGTGCGGAGCCAAAGCCGGTAGATGGTGTCATCCGACGCGCCGGCGTCCTCGAGGTAGCCGCCCTCGCCATAGTCGGCGGCAACGACAACCGCGACGCCGGTGGTGGCGTTGGTCGTCTTCTGCTTGATGGTGTTCGCTTGGAGTGCTGGCATTGGTCTAACCTTGGTTGTTGGTGTATTTTCGCACTAGGGGGAAACGCTAGTCAATGGGGGTTCCCAAACGGACCAGCCCTTGATGTAGCCATTGCTCGCGCCCGATGACCGCCACCAGATCGCGACCTCGTAGTCATCGCCGGGAGCGATGCCGGACGGAAACAAGATTTCCAGGTCCTTCCCGGCCCAACTCGCGGCGGAATGCGTGGCCGTCGAAATGACCCAGGATCCGTAGGTGGTGGACTGTCCGTAGGAGCCGCCGTGCGTGACCTTTCGGATGCCAATCTTCACCTGGGCGCGGTAGAGAATCACGCGGGCGTTAAGAGCGCCCCGCGTCGTTGCACTCCCTCCACTGCCCGAACTGGTACGGTTCTCAGAGCCAGGAAGGGTGTCGGGCGGCAAGCGGAAGTAGCCCAGCGCCAGAATCGACCAGTTAGACGACGATTTCGACCAGAGCGCCGCGGTTGGCTCTGTCTGCGTTGTCTCTTCCTTCCGAGCTCCAGACATCAGCACCTGAAACCGGTTGCCGTAGATGGTCCGGTCCGCGTGGATGATGTCTAGCATCGCTTGCGTGAGCATCTGCCCCGACATCGGAGCACCACCGCCTAGCAGCTGTTCGAATGGGATAACGCCGGGGATTACGCTGTAACCAGTCGACGCGTCCGAGGACGTGTCTGCATCGTCCGAGTTGATGCCGTAGGCCGTCGCGTTGCCGAGGTAGAGCCGCGCCTTGCTCGCCACCGTTCCCACGTCGCCAATCGTTAGGTCGGTGATGATGTGCGAGCTTGTGCTAGTGGCTTTCGCGTTCGTCTCGCCCGTCTGCACTGCAATCGTCGAAATGAACTCAGCGAGGGAGTCAACACCGGGGCAATCCCGACACGTCAGGTTGTACGGTCCAACGTCGGCGTATCGGTCCGCAATCGCGTGAACGTCTAGCCGGTCGCCGGGGTCAAACCTCGCCAACCTCCGCCCGATGATCCCCGGCGTAATGCTCTCGGATTCGGTCACAGTAGACGAAAGGTTGTCCCACTCTGAGTCAGCGGTCAGGGGCAACGGCTCAATCGAGTCCTCGAGGATCTCACCGCTAGGGTGCCGCAGTCGGCCCGAGATCGTGACGGTATACGACGGCCCGAATTGCTCCATTACGGGACCCATAAACGCGCCCGCGCTCGCACCGTCTAGCGCATCCTCGTCGTCGTCGCGCCAGAGCCCGTGCGTCGGGTAGTAGGGCAGGTCCCATCCGCCAACCGTGACGTATGCGTCTGAGTTCGAATCGTGAGCAGTGGGACGCATCCCGTAAATCGGCACGATACGACCGCCCATGTGCGCCAGCGGCACCACCAGCGCATTGACCGAAGCCGCAGACGCACCGACGCCAGTCTTGCGCTGGGTGTCAGCCGCGGCGGATAGTGCTTGCTGGGGGTTTAGAGCCTTACTCACGTGCCGAGCTCCTGGATGCTGACGGACTGGATCGTTATCTCGCCTACTTCGTAGATCTCAAAGTCTGCATCGGTCCGCAACGCCGAGTCTAGGCCGATTGGTGGATGAATCACGAACGAGGAGGTCGACGAGGAACCGGGGTTGTCGATGTCTCCCGGCCGTCCCTGGAGCACCCCGCGCCACATCGGGAGCCATGCGTCCGAATCCGTCGAGACTTCCGAATCAGACGTGCCGGGGAACTTCACCCAGCGATGGAACGGGCCGGGGTTCAGCCCCCACGTGCTATTCCACGCGACCGAACACGTGATGCGTCGCCCTCCCTCCTCGAAACTGTCCACCGAACTTTGACCCTGCGCCGAGTCTTGCGAACCGACAGACGAGAGCACGCCGAGGAAGAGGCGGCACACGTGAACCGTGTCCGTGGCACCCGCGTATCCGTAGTCAGGGCGATAGCCGCTTAGGTCGATCGTCAGGACAACCGGCTTGCCGTTCTGCGTTCCGGCCGACGGTGTAGACGTTCCCACGGTCGCGTGCGCGTCAAGGGCGGTGATCGTCGAGTTGAACGAGACAACGCCCTCAGAATCGACCTCGAGGCCAGAAAGCGGCGGTTGCGGGACAATGCCGCCGTCGATCATCGCGAAGGCGTAGAGGTCAACGTCCGCGTTCGCAGTCGTGCAACTGACGACGAAACGAAGGGACGTAGCACGAGCGGACAGCGGCCACGCGCCGAGAGGAACCGCGATCGGCATAGTCGGCGGCGAACTGAGTTTTAGCCCGATCGCCTCTGTGTCGCTGGTTGCGGAGCCCGCAACGTCAAGGGTGGGGCCGACTAGCGTCGAGTCGCCGACTGGAGGAGTGCCGCCGCTCGTCGAAGTCGGCCCCAGGTTGTAGGTGATCGAATGGCGCTTGAGACGACGGGCAAGGTTGTGATCAACGTTGACCTCCAGATCCACGCCAATGCCCGACGCTAACGGCGCTTCGTTCGCGGGGTAATCACTGTCCTTTATCGGTGTCCAAGTCATCGCCAGAGGTATCCAGGTGTAGAGGTCGACAGCCAGCCCCACTTAGCGGCCTCGGATGCGCTCTGATTCGATTCTGCGGCAAGCGTGATCTTATCGCCGACGCTGGGCGTCACATCGCCACCACCGCCCGCCGCGGCTACGCTAAGCGTCACCGTATCGCCGGCAGTACTCGACACCGTGCCGGGCGTTACAGTGGATCGCAGGCTCCAATTGGTCGTGTAGATGTCGACGTCTACGCCATCGGCGAAGCTCGCCGCGTCGCTGGCGTAGTCGGAGCCCGAATAGGTGTCCGTCTCGAGGTCGAAGACGAACTTGGACGTGACCGACGCCACGACACCAGATGGTGCCCACTCCCGCGGCTTGTCGGCAGCGGTCACGCCGTAGGCCAGCAGCGTTAGTTCATCGTGCGGATTTTCGCCAACCGGCCGGGAGACGTGGATTCTATCCACGATTCGGCACAGCGCCCCGCTCATCGCGCCCGAATCTTGCGCGTTCGGGAATGCGGGGAGCGTAACGGCGACGGTGTCCCCGACCTGCCCCGTGTAGCCGGGATCGACGTTGCACGTGATTTTGCCGACGACGCCGTTGGTTTGCGCAATCATCCGCGACCAACGGATCCCAAGACTGTGGTGCGACGTTGGATCCACTGACGCCGCGAACCACGGCTTGACCGACACCCGGCGACCACGCGCGCGGTGTAGCGTCTCCATGAGACCGCCCGAGCCTGCTTGCGCGATTAGCGTCTGGTCGTGGTCCAGCCTTCCTGGACTGACCCATGCGCGCTTAAACTTGATTGACACGCCCGCGACCGCGTCCGCTGCGCCAATCGACAGACGCGCCCCGCCCCCGACGAGATCCCCCTCGTCTAGCGTTAGCGAAGTGTCATAGTCGGTGAACGTCAGGTCAATCAGGCGGATATCACCCGAGGTCGTCGTTGCAAGCGCGAGCCCATACGTTTGCAAGAGCACGTCCAGGCGTTCGCGGAGCGACTCGCCATCCTTCAACAATGCGATCGTCCCCGCCGTGATCGCCTCGGCGTCAAGTCGGTTGCCTACGGTCGTGAACGACGCCGAATCCAGTTGCTCAACGTCAATCCCCAGCCCGAAGACATACGGGCCATTGTCGTGGTTCCCGTTGAATCCGTGCCCAGTTGACGTCAGGATTTCTAGGACCGCATCAACCGGGTTAACCTCGACCATCCGAGCCGCGCCGAACCGGTAGGTGGTCGTGTTTCTCGATCTTGCCCACGTCGTAGGAAATACCACGTGACACATAGGCATTGCAGCGTAACGCCCTTCATCATCCACGTAGGCCGGGGGCGCCCAGATGCTGCCGTCCGATTGCATCTGCATCACTGGGAACAAGGTAACGTTCCCGCTCGTGTCGACGAAGACGGGGCCAGCGCCACCGGCCACGCCGCGATCAGTGTTGAACCGCCTCCACGTTTCGACATCGGGCGCGGGCTTCACCATCGGGAGGTCGGTTTGTACCTCCACCAAAACGCCCGCGTCGTAGTTCCATGACTCGGTTCCGTCCGCGTGGACGTCTACGGCGACAGCGGACGTGCGCGTTAGGTCCGTGGCGCAATAGCCATAGGTGAGGCAAAAGCCCCAGTTCGAGCCGTCCGACTGTTTGGACTGCCCAGGGGCGGCACCGAGACCACGGCCAGCCCCGAACATGATTTCAGCGACGTCATCGGAGATCCCCGATCCAGTGAACAGTGCAGACGCTAGCCCGACGGATTGCGCCGAGCCCCCCGCCTCGCTGGGATCGACGAACTCAGCAGTCCCGCGCGAAACCTCTGTACGGTCGACGTGGGACGCGTGGCCATCATCGTAAACGTAAGCCCGCGAAACCTGACCGACAGGCGTTGGCATCACGCCAAAGACCGCGGTTGATTCCGCGTGAGGTCGGGCAAACGTCCGCAGCACTCCGCGCGTCACCCATGTAGCCGAGCCGTCATGCGTAAGGGTGTAGGTCGTAACGCCGGTCGTCGTGTCCGTGTCCGTGATTGCGCCGCGAACGTCGATCGCCTCAGTGCCCACCCATGCGGGCTGTACGGGTCCCGTTGGCGATGACGTCGACTCACCGGCGTAAGGCACGGCGCTCTTCGTGACGATCGTTGCCGCCGACCCATCTATTGCAGACCCGAGGACGACTGGCCCTTTCGTGTCGAGTAGATAGGTGTCTGCCAGGATTGCGGCGAGCCCTTGGCGACGGGCGGCGGTGAACTCGAACCCGTCGACCGTGGCAATCCCGCCCAGCGGCTTAATCGACTGCCCCGCGGATTCAGACACACCGACCAGGTCCCGATACCACCGTGCCTGGGCATTCGATCCCGTAACCCAGGACGGCAGGGAATCGCTGATCTTAAAGTGGTCTTCGATGCGAGCGAGCCCCGTCACCGCCGAGATCGTGACCGTCACATCCGCAACGGCCGCTTGCATTGTGAATGTCGTCTCCGTGCGGGCGGTCAAGGTGTAGTAGCCGTCGGGGATTACCGCGTCGCAGTCCTCAACCCAGATCATCGCACCGTATTCGTCCGTCCCCGGCGGCGTCCCCGCAGTGGTCAGCGTGAACGTACCGTCCGCGAATCCTTCGGCGTCAGTGATGGCGATTGCCGGCCCAACCTCGCCCCATCCATCGATCTCAATCGAGTAAATGCTAGCCATTGTCTCGCATGGTGAATGAGACCTCCCAGATTCTGCGCGCCGACTTCGAAGAGCACCGCCCATCTAGGTCGGTGATTTGCCCCTGGTCGAGCCAGTAACAAGTGCGATAGACGCCCGCCGCGGTGTAGACGCGGAAGGCTCGCGCGTTATCCGTGCTCTCGGGCTCCCTCGCAGCCTCAACCATGTTCTCGAGGAGGGAGTTGGGGTCTGACGTGTCGCGTTGGGCAGCGGCCGCCTGGGAGCTTTCCGCGGCGGCATCGCTGCGAATGTTGGCGACGAAGACAGACGGCCAGGAGAACGCGCGGCTGGTAAGGGTGGATCCCCACGTCCGCAACTTGCGCGAGCTCCCATCGATCGTCTCAGTGACGCCCACGTTGGGGTTGACCTCCCATCGTTCGTCGTAGCCTCCTCGACATGACGGTTGCCAGTGGCCGGCGTCGGTGAAGTGCGCGACCTGGGCGGTCAAGGATACGATAGTAACGGTGGTTGGGTTACCCGAGGGGAATCCGAATTGCTGCGCCGTCGCGTCAGAGTCGAATGTCAGAACAACGTTGCTGCCGTGGTTGATCGAGTAGCTCGCGCGCGGGGGTGCCGCATCGCCGTCCGGCCACGTGTAAGTTACCGAGTAGGCGGAAAACGTCATTGCATCGTTGAGCCGCTCTAGTAGCCGGTCCTGGATGCTGTCCGTCTGCGCAATGTCAGACCCGTCTGAACTCCAGCCCCAGTAGCTAGACCCGATTTGTGTCGCAAGGTCGATCGTGCCTGAGACGACGCCGTCGTCGTAGTCGACCGTGCCCGTGATCGTCGGCCGCCAACTGAAGACCGGGTGTGATGGGTAGTTCGTCGCCATCGCCTAAACTCCTGCCTCGACGGCGCTTGACACTTGCTCCAGCAACGCCCGCGACTGCCCGCGTCGAGACATGCCCGCGCCTAGCGTTACGTTGTAGATCGTCGTCTGCGAAGTCTCCCGCGCCGAGCCCGCGCCGTCGTCCGCTCGTCCTCGGGATGGACCACTTCGGCCACCCCCGCCCGTAGCAGCGCCCAGCCCAGCGCCCGCGGCGATAGCAACGGCACCGGCAGCGGCAAGGGCAGGGGCGGCAGCGGCGGGACCGACGAGCGGTTGAAGCGCCGGGAACACGTTACCGAGTGCCGCGACGCCGGCATAGACGACAGCCATGGTGCCGAGTTGAACGAGCATCTGGCCCAGCGACTTGCCGAACTCCTTAAGCGCGTTTCCGTCCTTACGGAAGAACGCCGCCAGCGAGAGTTGAGAGATTGCCGAGGTCAGCCCAGAGAACGCGGATTTGCCGATGCTCGCGAGTTGCCCGAACTTGCCGGACATGTCTTCGGCTGACTTGTCGACGGTTTCGCTCAACTCCAGCAGCCGCTTTTCGTAGTCGAGGATCGCGGCGTCCTTTGCCTGAATTGATTCCTCCAGCGCCTTCGATTCGGCCAACTCCGCTTGCGCTGCGCGAAACTCGCTGAATAGCCGAGTCATCCCGGCCGCAACCTGCTCGTTGTGCGTGTGGAGTTCGGCGACGGAGCGAGATGCGTTCTTTGCGGCGAGTGAGTACTTATCGAGCGCCTCGGCTGCCTCGCGGGTCGGGCCAGGGTCGGGGTCGAGCGCAAAGTTATCCGCGTGCCGTCTCGCCCGCTCGACCATGCTCGACAGTTCGCCGAACGACTCGCTAAGCTGACGCGGCCCGCGCTCATCGTCCAGTGCGCCAATCGCCCCGTGCATCACCTCCAGATTCCCGACCGTTTCCTGGATCGATTCAATCTGCCCTTGGATCAGGGAGTCATCGATGTTCCGCGCGCGGAAGATGTTGAGGTAATCAATCGCGGAATCCTTCATCTCAAGCCACGCTTGGCGCAGCCCTAAGATGCCCTGCGTAACGCGGATCCCCGCTTGCGCGACGACAACCAGTGCGCTGATCATCGCGTCCAGACCTTCCCTGGCGAGTCGGCCAAAGTTCGCGTTTGACTGGCCGGCTCGCATTGCGAAGTCGGTCAGGTTTGCCACCACGTCGCGCATCCGCGGAATCAGGTGGGTTGCCAGTTGATTCGCGAATCCGGTGGCGATGCCCTTCAGCCGGGTTAGGTCGTCGTTCAGCGCCTCCGCTGCGTGCGCCGTCTCCGTGGAGATGACGATGCCCAACTCGTGCGCCTCTCGACGCATCTCGGCAATGCCCTCGGCTCCCTGGTTAAGAAGCGGAATCAGCGTTGCGCCAGACCGACCAAAGAGCTCCATCGCGCGAGCCGTCTTCAACGACCCGTCTTCCATCTGAGCGAACTCGTCCGCGATATCCGCCAGAACGTCGTCAACGCTACGCAGACCGCCAGTGGCCGTTAGAGCCGATACACCTATCCCGTCGAAGGCATCAACCGCCGTAGAGACGCCCTGCGACGCATCTAGCATGTTACCCGACAACCGGCGCAGTGCTGCGCTAGCCTCTCCGATGTTGCCACCGGAAAGCTCCATTGCGTGCGAGAGTTCCTGATAAGACTCGATCGTTACGCCGATGCGCGTCGAGTGCTTCGCAATCTCGTCAGCTTGGTCGGCGATGCGCTTGGTCATCACCAGCAGACCGCCAGCCGCCGCCGTAATCGCAGCGCCCGCAACGGCAATGCCAGTGCCCAGCCCGCGAAGCCCGCGCGTTAGCTTATCAGTCGACCGAGCCAACGCATCGCTCCGACGCGTCGCAGTGGCTACCGAATTGCTGTTGATGTCGATATCAAGACCAACCGTCGCCTTAGCCATTCGTCAACCTCTCGAATTCGCGAGCGACCCACGCGTCGTCTTTCTTCAGCGCATCCGCCTCGCGACGAATGGAACCGAGAAGCCGCGCCCGGTAGTCAGCAATCGCGTTGTTGATTTCGAGGACGTCACGATAGGTCACAGCGTCCACCCCGTGCAGGTCAATCCAGCCGTCGCGCAACGCCTGCAAGACGTCATAGGCAGAGTCCCAACGCTCGAAGCCGCCCAACTCCCGACGAGGGCACGCACACTGAGCCGTCCCGCAAAGCGGTGGCCTAGACGCGTGCGGCTTTCGTCGACAGTCGTCACCTCTTACGTGCTCCCTTGCCCAGGTTCGGAGTTTCCCTCCGCACCTTCGCCAATCTCGGAAAGGCCGAACGACACGCCGATCGCCTCGAGTTTCACCGGCAGCGGCAACAGCCCGACGTAGAGCTCGCGCGCCACGTCGTCGACTCCCTGCCCGTCGACCGTGATATTGCAGGAGACGAGCACCGCGTCGACGGCGTCATCCATCGCGATGATGATCGCTTCCTGGTCGTCCGTGGCACGAGCTCGGTCGACGCGCGCCGAATGGCGGATCTTCTCCGCAGCAGTCGCAACGCGAACCACTCCCGTGATCTCGTGGCCTTCGTATTCCAGGGCGAAAGGTTCCTTGCTTCGTAGTTCCATGCTCCTCCTCCGAGCTTGGGGGTTTACGCGGTGCCGTGAACGTACACCACCTTGATCATTGGCTGCGTCGTGGGGTCCGTTCCTCGCGCCTCTCGCACTGCCGAACCCGTCACGGTGAAGGCTCGCGCCCCGTCCGAGTTGGCGCGCTCAGCGTCGTACTGAATCCGCGGGATATGGTATTGAATCGTTTGGTCCACAGTGAACGACGAATCAAGCGTCAACGTCAAATCGACTTCCACGAACCCGCGGCCCGACTTCATGCCCGCCATGATGGTGCCAGCGGTGACGGATCCATCGTAATCCGCCTCATCGGCCATCTCGAATGTCACGCCGACCGCGCCATCGTAAAACACCGGCGACACCGCGAAGCCTTCATCCGCCGTCGGGTCTTCGATGCGAACGATGTTCGGCGCAAGGTCGATTTCGAGGTTGCGAATCCGCGCCGGCGTGATGGTCGTCCCTCCAGAGTGCGTATCCTCGTCGTGGTATTTCACAACGAGCGTCGCGCCCTTGACGACGATCGGGATATCGCCCTGCCCTGATGGCTCAGTCGCGAACCCCGAAAGATCCGTGTCTGTCACGTCGAGGATCAAGCCATTCTCGACCAGACCGGTGATCTCCGACGTGTAGAGAACGAGCCCGTTCGTGCCGAGGCTGATCTTGGTCGCGAGCACCGCGCCACGAATGCCCGTCCACTCGTCCGCCGTGTTGTTGTCGATCAGGCACTCCATCAGCGACATCGACGCCGGCGACCGTGTGCCGCCAGTCTCACCCGGCCAGTTGGTCAGCGCCTTCGTCGACGGAATCAGCGTCAACGTCGGGTTACTGTACGCCGAAGCCTCGAAGCCGGACGCCAAGAGTTGCTTGACGTGCGTCGGGAAGACGTTGGTCACCGAGTTCGCTCGGAGCTCCGTGACGAGCGTTCCGCCCATGCCGATGGCGCCACGGGTTCCCGCGATGCTTCCGGCGTATCCGTCGAGCGCCTCGGAGTTGTCGATCAACTCGGCATCCGTCGGTAGAAACCGCGACTCGGCACGGGCCGGGAGTTTCGGTGCGCCGGTGTCCGTGCTCGGGTCGGTCCACTCGAAAGTCCCAACCACGGCCTCCAGTTCGCCGACGATGAACCGGGTCTTGTCTTGTCTCACTCCACCAGAGTTAGCCATTGCTCACCTTCTTTGCTTTCGCCTTGCTCGGCGGTGATTTCTTCTTCTTCGGCATCAGGGACGCCACTACGGAGGGGGTGGCCCGTAGCCCGTTCGCCAGCAGCACGCGGCGGATCTTGGTGGGCGTCAGAGGACCGGGGATCCGCGCGACGAGTGCCGCCGCTTTCTCCAGCGTCGCCTTATTCATCGGTCGTCGCCTTCTTCGCGGCAGGCTTGCGCTTGCGGGTCGTCTTCGGCTTCGCAGCCTTCGCTTCGGCTTTCGCCTCTTGCCGTTCCTCGCGCTTTTCCTGACGCGCCGCACGCTTCGCAGCACGCTTCGGGGGCTCGACGATCTCCACCGCGCAACCCGAAACCCAGTGCGCCAAAACCCAGAGGTCCTTCGCCTGACAGTCAACGCCAAGTCTGACCAGATTTCGCGCGACCATCTCGCCGCCTTCCATGTTCTGAAGCGCGCACGTGTAGCGCGCTAACCGCTCGTGGTATTGCTCAGCAGTCATTAGCTAACACTCCATGTAATCGCCCAGGTGGCGAGGGTTCGGTTGCCGTCCGTTCCGTCGTTCGTGACCACGATGATCCAGCGGTCGCCGTCCAGGACGTTATAGGTGGCCAGGGTGACCGTGACCGCGCTGTCAGTCGTGCCCGATACGGTCGCGCCGTGGCGCTGTAGGTAGATGTCTACGGTGGAGCCAGCGCCCCACGAGAAGGCCGGCGACGTGTCGACGTGAACCGCAGTAGCACCCGCAAGCGCTGCCGTGGTCGTCGTCCATGTCGTTGCCCGGTTCGCCGTCGCAGTGCCCAGCCCCGTGTCGGCGTCGAGCCCGCTCGTGATGTCCGCAGACTGTACGAACAGCTCAGGATTGCCGGGATCAATCGTCGGGTCCGCGTAGGTCGGAGAATCCGCGAACGTCGCACGCGCGAACACCTCAACCTGAGTCGTGGCAATCATCGTGTAGTGGCGACCGTTGCCAGAATCGAGCGTAGTCACCTGGGCAGACACCGGCGAGGTGATATCAACCCGGTAGACGCAGCCAGCGCCGCCGCTTTGGTCGCGCAAGTACTGCTCGAGGATCTCCGCAGCTTCCGCCGCCAGTCCTGACGCAGACCGCGCAGCCGCGCTCGGGTCGCTCTCGTCGTATTGAGAGATACCCGCGACCTCGTAGGTATAGACCGCGTCGAGGTTGTAGCCCGTCACGTCGTAAGCGCTTTCGGCGTCCGTGCAGTAGAGGTCGACACGGGGGAGCGTGTCTAGTGCCGTCGGTGGCAACGTCGTAGGGTCAAGGCCAACCGCGATGCGCAACGCGTCGAGTCTGTCAGACACGCCGGGGATCGACATCGACGACAGAGACGATCGCAAGTAGCCGTCCCAAACGACGCGCGCCTTGTCTTCAACGTGGCGCTGCAATGTCGCGACGCCAGTCATCTAGGCAACCCCCAGTTCGCTTCCTTTTCCAACTCTCGCAACACCATCGTTTCCAGGTCGCGAACACCGACCGGTGTCCAACCCATGACGGTCGAGCCGAGGTATTGAATATAGGGCACCTTTCGCTTCGGAACGTTCATGTAGATGCGCGACTTCGTAACCCTCGGCTTTAGCAACCACGGCGTCGTCGCGTGCTCTTTTAGTTTCCCGGTTTCGAAGACGTCGTTTAGCCGAGTTGCTCCAGCCTCCTGCCCAGCCCATCGCCCACCGCTTGCACCGCCGTTACTCGCCCAGTTCTGAGCGTTGTTCCGTGCGACGATCTTGCGGATCTTCTTCATCGTCTCGGCGTTGTAGCCAAGTCGACGAGAGAGCGTAGCCGCTCCCTTGAAGCCACGCGCAGCCCGACGGATGTCCGCGCGATATTGGGCAGGTGTGCGAGAGCGTGCCACTACAGGGAACCCCCGCCGACGATACGACCGGCACCCGTCAGATCCCAGGTGTCCTGCCCGTTGGCGTTGCCCGTTCTCTCGTGCCACTGGTCGACCGTCTCGACGAGGTCAGACGACGCCGTCGAATCCACCGTCTGCGGCGCGAGCTCCAGACGCTTCCAGTCAGCATCAGCCTGCCGACGCCACGCCTCAGACTCTTCACCACGGCCACGGGCGCGCATGAGAGCCGCAACAGCACGGTAAATCAAAATACCCTTGAAGACCCCATAGGCATCATCGGACGAGGTCATCCCGTCCGTGCTGATCCCTCGCGTCTTCGCCATTCCCCGAATCGACTCCGCCTCGTCCGCGATGATGTCAGTGACATCGGTCGTGGACGGAGACGAAGCCGCGGAGATTGTCAGATCCGCCACACGCCCGGCGAGCGTCGCAGCGGTGACGCCGAACGTGTTAGCAGCAGCCATCAGACGGTGATGGTGATCTCGTTGCCGAGGTTAGAGTCAACCGTCTTGATCTGGTACTCGGCCTCGATCATGTACGCGTCACCCGGCTTGAACGGCGGGGCGAGACGGCCAGTGATGACCTTGATCAACTCCTGATAGGGGCTGAAGATCTTGAGGCACGAAGGACGGCGACCCGGCGCAGCGTGACCGCAGAAGCCCTTGAGGTTGAACTGCCACGCCTGGGTGCCAGTCTCGTCCTCGTACGACTCATCGATAAGCACCGGCGTGATGCCAGCCTCGGCAAGAACCGCGCGAAGGGCAGGAGCCACCTCGAGGCGACCCGAGCGGTAGTACTCGCCGTCCGCGATGCCCTTGGTCGGGTATGCCGATCCAAGGTTCTTCGCGGCCTCTCGAACTTGGTCGAGCGCGAGAAGCGCCTTGTAGACCGTCGGGCCGAAGGCGAACACGTTCGGACGGTAGCGCGGGCCAGTGGCCAGTGCGACGGTGTCCGAGTACGTCCGGAAGTAGTCGACGAGGTCGAGCGACGAAGTCCCGAGCGCGAGCGTCGTGCCGTATGCGCTGAGAGCGTCAATCGCCGTGTGCAACTGGTTGTATAGGAACCCGCCCATTGCGTCGGACACGTAGTCCAGCGCCTCGGTCTGAGCGTTCAGATCCGAGTTGCCCGCCATCAGCGCCTCGCGCGTCCGGTCGTCGACGTAGACCCAGTCGGTTGCGTACTGCTCCATCGCAATTGCGACTTCGCTGTAGTTGATCGGCTGGACTCCGCGGGTAGCGCCACCGGCCGACGTCTTGCCGACGTTGCCGCGCTTCTCGCTGTAGCCGAACCGGGTGTCGCGAACCTGATACGTGCCGTTGCTGGAACGGTGCGTGTTGAGCGGTGCAACCTGGAAGAATGGAGCAAGCGTGCCTTGCCCCGAGGTGTACGCCTTGAAGAGTCCTGGGAGGATCTCGCTGAGCGCTTCGCCGTGATCGAATGAACCCATGGGGGAACCTCCTTACGAGTTGTCGTAGGTGTTGAGGAAGGGCTGGCAGACGCGGACCCGGCACATGTTGTCACCGGTCGAACCCTCGTCGGCGGTGTCCTGCACTGCCGTTCCGATGATCCACTCCACCGCGGTATTGCCGGCAGCGTCGACGCCCGTGGCGGTTGCCTCCGCGCCCTTGCCGGCAGCGGTTGCGTCCGCGATTCGGATGAGCTCGCCCGCGCTCGGGGTGTTGCTCGTCTCGATCACAACGTTGACAACGCCGCCAGTCACGACGACCGGGATATCACCGCTCGCGGTGTCGTGCATTACGACGCCCAGCGGAAGCGTGGTCGGCGTGTCTGCGTGAATGATGGTGCCAGACGACATGGTCACGATGTGACCCGCCGTAAGCGCCTCGCCGGCGGCCTGATTGCCGCCCCAGTACTGAAGCTGCTCGCTCATGGGCTAAGCTCCCTTGTAGTTTTGGGCTGCCTTGACCGCGTTCGCGCGATCGAAGCCCTGGTTGCGGAAATGCAGGACGCGCGCGCCGAACTCGGCGGGAACGTCGGGGACAGTCGGGGTGGTCGCCTTCGTGCCGCGCAGACCAGCCTTGACGGCCTTCGCGCGCTCCATTCGCTCAAGGCGGTCGTTGATGTCGTCGAGACGCTTAAGCACCGAAGCGGCGACCTCTGCGGCCTCCTCCTCGTCGTCGTCGTGCTCGCCTTCCATTGCGGCGACGGTCTCACCCTCTGCGGGCGACTCGTCAGCGGCTTCGACCGGCTCAGCCTCTTCGGCATCCTCGGCTTCCTCTTCGGCGGCGTCCTCGACCTTGACGAGTGCGCGGATACCCTCCGCGAAGTCCTCGTTAGCGAGAAGCGCCGTCATGATCTCTTCAATCGTCATGCTTGACTCGGCTTGGGGTGACTGCGCGGGAACCTTCATTGTTGCCGCAATCGGAAACAATCCGTCTTCGATTGTTTCTAATTCGGAAACAGGGCTTTGCGCAAGGGAAAACTGTGGGGTCGACGTGAACGAGCATTCAACGATGCGCGCCGTGGTCGGTCGGCCGTCTGCTCCAACGCTGCCGAACTGCCAGAACGCGGAGACGAAATCGCGACCGTAGCGAGCATCGACGCCCTCGGCCCAGAGGTCGACAACCAGCCAGATCCCGGCGTCGTCGAGCTCAGATTCGCGGACCTTTCCAACCGCACGAGACGAGTACTCGACGCCCTCGCCGTGGTCGACAAGCTGCGGGATGTACGTGTCGCCGCGCTGCTCCATATCCGCCGCGATGCCGTCGAAGTACCCCGGCACGAGGTCGGGACCGCCAACGACGATCGTCTCCCCCGTCGCTGTGATGAACTCCGTCTCATCCATCCCGAGGATATGAACGCGTACCGTTTCGACGATCTCACGCTCGGCGGCGCTGATTCCTGCCATCGCTGCAACGTCAGTCATCGGAAACCCCCAGTTGTGCGCGGAGCCAGTCGTTCGTGTCGTCAGTGGCGAAGCCGGGCAACTCTGCGGCGAGTTTCGCGACGAGCTCCAGGTGCGCGCGGCTCTTCTTCTCGTTGCCGTCTGCGTCCCACTTGATGACGATCTCAGGCGAAAGGTCGGGGTGTTCTCCCTCCATCTCCGTGAGCGTCCGCATGAGCGTCCCGCAGATGTGATGGTCGCCGCTCACCGTCTTCATGTAAAGGTCAAGGTGGCCTTTAAGCGCCCTCATGTCCGCGTCTTGCACGACCTCCCCGAGAGAGCGCGAACCAACGCCACGCATCCCCAGATTGTTTAATGCCGAGTGCGCCGCCGCCTGCTTTCGTTCCGCCTGGAATTGCGCCAGTGGGCCGAACTGTTGCATAGCCGGCGTCTGGCTCGCGAGGATGTCAGGCTTAATCTTGCCCGCAAAGTAGGCGATGTCGCTCTTGCCTTTAAGCAAGTTGCTCATCTGCTTCATCGCGTTGGTCTTGTCCGCGTCTGTCAGCGGACGACCTGCGAAGTCTGCGTCTGTCAGATACGGGAAGCCCATCGAGTAGCGGATCGACTGAAGCAGCGCCGAGTAAAGCTGTAGCGTCGTCTCCGAGGTCGCAAGCATGCACCGAATCGCTGACTGCCCGCGGAACTCTCCCGGCTCGGGATTGCGCGCGATATACGACAGTTTCGACGCGTCGATCGTCGTCTCGCCCACTCGGGTCCGCGCCTGGATGGCCGTGAAGCCCCGCCCCGTTTCGTCAGGGTTGAACGCGCGAATCAGTCCTGGCCGGATGTGCCACAGGTTGAGGCGGTCGAACTCGTCGAGCGTGATCTCGTCGACGCTGTGACCGCTCGTGCTGTAGTGGTCGTAGGTCTCCGACATCCACCACGACAGAGACGTCCCCGGCATCGAGTCGAGTCGAGCACCAACCTTGATCGCCGTCTCAATCGCCCGGTAGTTTTGACGGAACCGCGCCCGAGGTCGTACCTCGTACGTGAGAGACGCCATCATCTCCCGGCGGGAATCCATCGCCGGGGAAATGACGTCATCCGTCCGGCGGATCTCTAGGAGCTTGCCGGGCGTCGTCGTATTCCCGTGGAGGTAGTCAACGGTAAACTGGGCGTTGGACTCCAGCCACCCGGCCGACGCCCCCCAATCGAAAGGGAGCGTCGACTCGAGAGACGCGGCCGACTCCCCGACGACCGCGCGATCCGCCTTCTGCTCTAACAGTGCTGGGCTAGGACCACGGGCAGCGCGCACTAGGCGCGTCCATAATCCTGGTTTGGCGTCCGACATCGTTTCCGCTCAGGGAACAAAGACGGGCGCATTGTTGCGCACCCATGGACAATGCGCAAGGGGGTTCTATACACTGCGCCCACCACAAGCACCCAAGGACCATGGCAAAGATGAACGCCAGAGAGGCGAGAGACTACGCAATCGGACGCTTCACCGACGGTGCGCCGCACCTGCTCATCCTTGACGAGCTCACCACCGAAAAGAAGCTCAGCGAAAAGGCCGCAGCGAAAGCCGTGGCCGACGCGAGAGCCATCATCGCGCGCGACCTCGACGAGCCTGATTACCATTTTATCCGCTCGTGTGCCTTCGCCGCCGACTCCTACCGTCAGCACCTTTACCGAACGCGGATTGCCGACCTTCTCGAAGAGCAAGATGTGTTGAAGGGGGACGCCCAACTTGACCAGGAAGTGCGCATGCGGCTCATCCTCGCGTGCGATCGGTCCATGCAGGGGTGGGCGACACTCTCCCACCGCGGCCGGCGTGACCTCCCAGTCGCGTTCGCGCCAAAGGGCGTGCTTCAGAACCAAGCGCCTCCGACCGAAGATGACATTGAGGACGCGATCAAAGGCGCGCTGTGACGCCGACGCGTCAACGCGTCTTCGATTACTGGTGGAATCACAAGCTAAGGCGCAACCAAAAGCTCCTAATCGACGCCATCGCCTCTCACCGCTACGTCGCAGTTCTCGGAGCGCGGCAAAGGGGCAAGACAACCGCCATCGGCTTCGCTGGTGGCATCCTCGCACAAGGAACGAAGTGGACAACGCAGGAGGGAGGCACCGTCACCCTGCCCGCGGACGACGTTCAACTTGCATCGCAGACCCTGAAGCACGCAAAGGACTTCGTTAAGCGGGCGGGGCGTGTCCTCTCGACGTTCAACACCGGGCTATCGATCGCCACTGACGACGGAAACGTCTTTGACACGACGCTAGGCAGTACTGAGCGCATCGCCCTCGCCAACGGAAGGGAAATCAAGGCGCACGCAGGCAACCCCGGCACCATTCAAGGCATGTCGGGACACACCATCGTCGACGAAATCGCCAGCAACAAGCACGACCAGGAAGAGATCTTTCAGCAAATGGTCGCGGTGTCGTCCGGTGCCCCCTGGAGACGCGCCGTTATGGTCGGGAACTCGTCGTATAAGGGCGATTGGTGGTGGCACTTCTGGCATGGGTCTGGCCCTATCCCCGACGATCCCGGCATGACCTGGGAGCAACGCCGCGCAGGCTTCAAGTTGCTAAAGCTCGACATCTGGTCGGAGTTCCCCGACGGCATTCTACCGCCCGACCTCCGAGAAGTGCGCGAAATCATGGGGCCGGCAGCGTGGGCGCGGTGGTATGAATGCGAATTCGCTGAATCGAACAAGCGCGCGGTTGCTGAAGAACTCGTCATCCGCACCGGCATCACTGGATCCGTAACGCCAGACTTCGCACCCGTCGTTATCAGCGTTGATCCCGGTCTAAACCGCAACCCAACGGGCGTTGTTGTCGCTCGCGTCGGCTCATTCGGGATCGATGTACTCCGCGCCGAATATTGGTACGGCCCGACGGAGAACGACCCGGCCACCGCTCGAGGATGGATCGGCGCCCAGTTGGAGCAGGTCGATTCCCTCGCGTCTCAGTACCTCGCCTCGCATATTATCTGCGATTACTCCAACCTCGCCGCGGGACTGGGCGACGCACTGGAGGAACGATTCGGGTCGATGGTGAGGAAGACGCCGACGACCAGGGACCGCATTCAACGCCGATGGGGATTACTGCTCGCCGCGTTGATGGATGGGCGTATCTCCATCCCGCCCGAGTGCGACGACCTGCGCGACGACCTCCGACGATTCGAGATTGACGAAGGCGGGAGCGCATCCCGCAAGATTGAGGAGGCCGGAAAGCTCGTACTGCCTGAAACGCCAGCGCCGAACGGGACGCACGTGCTTCACTGCGACATCGGAGCCGCGCTACTTCAGTGCTCGGACTTCGTGTTCACTGACGTGGGCTAGGTAGGAGGGTTGGCTTTTGACCAAGCGATGCCTTCCTTCACGGCAGCGATGGCAACGTCTGCATCGACCCGAAACCACTCCCCGTGATGGCGGTAATCGGCGAGCTCGGCGTGCGCTATCGACTCGGCAGCGCATGCGTCAGGGGCACTCTCTGCGAACAAGACATCCATCACGCCCGAGGAACCGGACTGATTCAGCGTCTTTGCCCGACTCTGCGGATTCTTGCTCATGCCGACCTTGATCATCCCGTAGCCGTCTCGGAACACGTAGACAAAGGCCGACAACTCACCGCGGGCATCCTTCCCTGCTCGGTACTTCTGCTCTAACTGCGCAGCGGCCTTCGGGTGTCGATTCCGGTAAGAGTTCAGAGCGGAGCAGGTGATCCCCAACTCCCTAGCCACACCGAGCCACGTCCGATGCCGGTCGAGAGCATCCATTGCACGGGAAAGGGCATCCAACTCGTGATGGTTCCGCCCGTCCCTGGCTGCCTGCTCTGCGACCCCGCGCAGGTCCGGGAACTTATCACGCAGGCAGGACAGCTTACTAGCCGGGATGCCAACCGCGCCCGCGGCCCCAGCCCACGACTTGGACCTGCGGCGGGCTTCGATGCCCCTCAAAAAAAGTTCCCGCTCTTCGGCAATGACCCTTTCCGCCGACTCGGAGACGATACCGAACAGGTCGGGGCGCTCCCTGCTCGCGTAGCCCTGGATCGTTGCCGCGTTTACCCCAAAGGCCGCGGCTGCATCTAACCAACACCCACGCCGGGACAATGCATCAACCAACTCGTCAACGCGATCGTCAGGCACGGACCAAACCCGCCCCGGCCCGCTGGCCAACTTGATCGGCCCGCCAGCACTGGCCCACATCCTCCCAGTCAGAACGTCTCGGATTGTCGTAAGACTGACCCCGTGCCTCTCGGACAACTCACGGACGCTGTCGCCGCTCTCACGGATGGCGACAGCGTCAGCAGACGTCAGCTTGCCGTCACGCCTGATCGGGGCATCCCCGTCAACTTGCCTCGCTGCCCGCTCTCGTGCGGCGCGTTCACGTTCCTCGCGTCGTTCAGCAGTACGGGCCGCGCGTTCCTCTTTCTCTCGCGCCCACTCAGAAACAGCCGTCTCCGAGTAGATGTAACCCGCGATCGGCTCGTGCCAGCGGTGCTCGACCTTCGACCGAAACCCAGTGGGGATCTCGCCAATCACCGAACGGACACCCGCGGGCGTAAGCCATCCCTCGGGAGGAACCGCGGCCTTCGCCCTGACAGAGTTCGCAAACTCAGCAAGACCATCCGAGTCAGCCGCTCGCTTCACGTAGTTCTTCAACGTGGCCTCAGAGATGCCAGCAGCAGCAGCGCCATCGCCCCACACGCCTCGCACGGAAAGGGCGGCACGGATGGCACGGAGGTCATCATCGGACGGCACCCACCGGGGACGGCCAGGACGACGGCCCCTCTTCACCGGACCGCCCGCGCCTTTCCAACTACGCCCCGAAAGGATGTCACGGACGTGGTCCTCGTGAACGCCGTACTCTTCAGCAAGGCTCTTTGCGTCGCGCCCGCTCTCGCGCATCCGCCGCACGTCGTACCGACCAATCTTTGATTTTCCCATGGGGGATTTGTACCACCCCACCCCCTGTATTTACAGGGCTATATCGGGCCAACCGATGTGATTTTGGGCGTCAAAAGG
>Ga0208425_1000195_pt1 | contig 21390 bp, 28 predicted proteins | sample DEB08_DNA_4_FD_185496 | JGI IMG/M metagenome (GOLD analysis project Ga0208425, IMG submission 185496) | Aqueous microbial communities from the Delaware River and Bay under freshwater to marine salinity gradient to study organic matter... | ecosystem: Environmental > Aquatic > Marine > Coastal ...
TTGTTGTAGCCAGAAAAGGTCACTCCTCGATACTTCAAGCGACCTGAAGACAGTCTTTCCACGTTCTTAGTGGTTGCCATTTTCATTCTCCGTGAAGAGGCTGATATTTGCGCTAAAGTGATGCTTTCCCTTCAGAAACGAAACAACCTCATCGAGCATATGGTCATATTTGCTGATACCACTTCCATCAATTGAATCAGCCACATCAACCCAATCAGCGAGCCTTTCGACCGTGTTTACACGACCAACATGAACCCATTTGCCGAGCATCTTTGCTGCCTTACAGGTCTGAAATACCTCTGGACTAATCTTGAAAGCATCAGTCCCGCCAACGAAAACCGCTGAAATCTTCCTCCAATCGATAAATACATTGTTAATTCCATCCTGGAGAACCAAAGCCCTGGGGAGACCATTTGTGCGAAGTTCAAATTCATAAAATAACTCTTGGGTTCTTTGGGCATTGCCAACAATGTCTGGCAAGCAAACAAACTTGGGCATTTTTAGATCGAAACAATCATCCAACATCCTTTCCCAAGTTCTTTGTTCAAATCTTTTGAAACACCCGTTATCCAAGCCATAAGGCACATCAGCAATGACGTTCCTGGTCAACGGGGTTCTGAGCTGCCAAAACTCAAAATCAAACTGCCTCGATTTCTCCTCAAGCCTTCTCGGGCTGACATCGAGCATAATCTTCATCTTGCTGGATATTCCTCAATCCCCGCAAAAACAGGGCAGTGACTCATCCGCACCGGAAAACATATCTAAAGTTCCCGTGGCAATGACCGCGAGTTCGGAATATGACTTGCTGCCTGCGTTAAATACGTTGCTCACCTTCTTTTCTTGCGCGATCCACCAATCGACAAGGTCTGGTCTTTGCTCTATTAATGACTTCCGTATTCCCATGCCTTTAAGAAAGCACAGGTCACAATTACCCCAATCGTTTACACCACCCCTGTTTGGTAGCTTCAAATCGAACTCGTGATCAGCCCAGAACTGACCAATTTGCTCCTTTGTCACACCATCCCAGTACAGCGGCAGAACCTTTTCACTGCCCTCTGTGACCTTGCCTGATAAGCGCATCGCCCTGCGTGGCTCATCTGCTCGGAGACCAAGCATCGATAGGTACGGAGTCTCAAAACCGACATCCTTAAGGTATCTGTGGATCGTGCGCACCTTGAGTTGCCCGCTGCACCACCTGGTCATTGGATTCGGTAATTGCCCTATATCGTCAATCAACCTTTCAAAAGGCTCCCCATTTCTTGCAGCAGTTGCGTAATCAACAATCTTGTAGGAATAAGTATTATTTTCGTCACCCTCTGCCCTCGTTCTGCCGTCATACTCCAGCCAAGTTATAGGAACATCCCACTTTTCTTCGCAGTCCCTTACAAAATCCAGTGTTTCAGGCATTTCCTTGCCAGTGTTCGAAAAACAGACCTGGAAGTGATCTGGCAACTTCCCGTCATATGCGTCTAGCACACGATAGAGCATATATGCGCTAGTTCTACCGCCAGAGAAGGACAGCAAGGTGTCCGAAGGCGTTTTGTAGTAGCTGCTCAAGGATATTCCCCAGTTGCAAGCATCCCCTTCAGAGTCTCACCCCTTAAAGGCCCGACCTGAACATACCAACGGGAATCAACCAGCTCTGCCGCACTTACCTCAAAATCACCTTGCTCAAGAGCTGCAAGCATATTCTTAAAGCCTCTGAGCCTAGTGAGACCCATGTTGAAACAAAGCATCACCAGAACGTCTTGCCTTGCCTCATCGAGCTGGGAGTACCAGGGAAAAGCGTTTGCACATTCCTTCATGCACCTAACAATGTCGTTTTCGAGCAGATAATTGATCTCATCCTCGGAAATCCCTTGCTGCAGGTTCCTGCCGATCCCAATATGAGGAATGCCATTCGTATCGCTGTAAATCTTGTTTCTTGAGCCTTCATGCTCAGTCAGCATCTGTTTCAGCTTTTCCATCAATCACCACTCCTGGCTTCTCAATCCCACTAATAACCACATTCACCTGGTTGCCATGCTTTGCCTTGTCCAACTGATCTATAGGAATCTGCCGATCCACTAAGAGCTTCCAAGCCAATCCCTGATTCCTGTGCTGATCATCCATTGCAGCCTCAAATATCTTGTGAATCACAGCTTCCGAGTCTTGGTGCTCCATAAGCACTTTGGTCAACTGCATCTGCCTGTGCTTAAAACCAGCAGTTGGCCCAGGCTTCAACTTCCTCTGGTCAGCCTTCTCAGTGGGGAAATCTCTTTCGATTACTTCTTGCAGCGTTTTTGGCATTTCGTCTCTCGTGAGATTGGGGGGCTACTAAGATTAAAATTGGCGAAAAAAACCCCCTCCGGCCCCAAATTCGACCCTAACCCCAGGCAAATCTGGGTCGAAATCCATCCCAGAAACGTAAGTCGTTGATATTACAAGAGTTTGCTCGGATCATTAATTCCGGTAAATACAATTACCGGAACTAAGTGGTCAAAATTTGATCAGGTCGATCCTCAGGCGCAGATAAAAGAGTCTTAAATCGTACCTATCAGCCCTCATCATAATTCACCCCAAAGCTAAATCAAAAATACTAAAGGTATTTTCAAACGTGACCGATAGATGTAGTATTCAAACCTGTTGGCAAATAAATCAGATAACTCAGAGGAAAATCAGACTATGACTACAGAAGCCAAGACTCCCCTTATGCAACAGTATGATCGACTGAAGCAGCTCAAGGCTGAGGCAATGCCGATCAATGATAGTGACGAAGGTTCTGACCGGCAGGTTGAAGCAGAGACTGCGTTCCTTGACGCTGTTGAGGCAGCTATCGGTGAAGATGACTATTCCTTGATGGGATCGAACCACCTGCACTACAAGCTCACCACTATTGAACTGTTGGAATATGCAATGAACTGCGTTGCATTTGGTGTTGAGTTTGCTTCTCAGAAGCTTGGTAAATAACGGAGGATTTATGCCGGAGATATATAAAACAGCACTACAGTTACACTTAGATGGTCGAAACGATGAAGCTAGACGCTTTGTTCAGCGTAAACTGGAAGGATACTTGAGCCAAGAAGACAGAGGCAGACTAGAAGACCTTAGTAGAAACCTACTAACAAACAGCCCTTCTGGCTCCTTACAGCGTCTCTAAGCCATTTTGCAGGTATAGCTGATATACCATAGCTATATTGGCTATACCTGCTTAGAACGCTTCAGAGGCTCTGATTTCAGACGCCCTGGTTTCAGAGGCTTCCAATTCACATCAACAAGCCTTCCACCCTTAGCCACAAAGTTCTTCAGGTTCTTTCTGTGCAGATCAAGCACTAGGCTCTTGCTCTGTCCGTAATACGGAACGGCTAAGCCTTCCAGACATAGCACATCGTTCAGGCAACGCTTGTTCTTGCCCTGATGATAAAGCTTGACCATCGGTCTACCGAACTTGCCCCGATTATCCTTGAAGGTCTTGATGACGTACTCCTCACCAACCTTGACCCTATCCTGAACCCATTTGGAGACTGTCAGTCCCCACTGCTTCATCTCCAGATCGCCACCGAAAGCTTTGGTCTCTGGGGTATCGATGGCAAACAACCGACAATCTTGATCATGCAGCCACAGGTTAAGTCCTAGCGAGATGTCACCTCGGATCGAATCTCCGTCAATGACTTTGGTCACTCTGATTTTGTAGGTATACAAGGTCAAATCCTCCGTCTTCGTCTTCTGCCTCAATAAGTCGTAATGCCGCAAACAGCAAGCTATTTGCAGAAACCAGGTCTCTGACAAGCACTCGTCTGTCGTTATCATTGTCTGGCTCCTCGATAGTGAGCTTCAGAAACTTAGTGTTCAGTTCAATCATCGAAACAGCTTCTCGTATAGTCGTGCTCGTTTGTTGAAGATGCGCTTGATCCGTCTCATGTAGTCCACATCGTTGATATGACGCTTTGTGGCATTGTCATTCTCCAGAGCTTCGACTCGATCCAGACCGATCCTGTTGATCAGCTCGACTCGGTATGGCCCCAGGTTGCCTGATAGGTATCGATTGCAGCGTTTGCAGGATGACCAGACGTTGAGGAGGTTGAACCTGTGTTGAGGTGCAGAACCCCTCGCTCTGTAGTGACTAGCATCTGCTGTGCCACCAAGAGAGTCTTTGCCTAGTTCTATGCCGCAGGAGATGCAGGGTTTGTTGGAATCTCGCACCCTGACGTAGCGATTGAAGCTAGCCTGAGCCTCCTTACGCCACTGTGACAGCTTCTTCAGCCGATCCTTTTGGTCTCGTATGACCTTGCGTTCAGCCACAAGACGCTGCTTCTTAGCAGCTTTGGTCTGATTCCAGGCTGATAAGCACTCGTAGGAACAAAAAGCCACGATGGGAGAAACAAACGCTCCTGGCCCATCAGCCTTTTTGCGACAGTTGCGACACCTTCTGCTCTGCAACGACATCCTCAATGATCTCAAGCAGCTCTTCGAGCCTCTGCAACAACTGCATAAACTCCTGAGCTTCGTGTTCGTCTAGTTCCAGAATGATCTTCATCGCTCTGGAAACCCCACATTGATGCCTTTGCTTGATAGATACTGATTCAGAATGTCGAAGACCTGACTCACCTCAGTGGTGGTTAAGTCCCTGGTTGATGTCTTGCCTGTTTGTGCCTCCATGACACGTTTCCACATAGCGTCTTTGACGATCTGAGGTGTCCAGGCTATGCCATCGACCTTATCCTCAAAGATGTCTGTGAACGTGAAGCCTGCGTCATTCAGGGCTGTTGAGATGTTTTGAAAGTAAACGTGCATTGCCCGATTCTGTAGAGCTGACCGATTCTTGTCGGTTATCCACTGGAACTCGATCCGGTCATGCTTCTCAACCAGCTCATCCACCTTCTCCAAGAACTTCCTGGCTGTGAAAGCGTCTTTGACGATCCAAAACTGACCTTCAAACATTGAAATCACCCTTGAATTTGTCGTTGTCGTAGAAACTGAGCCCTTTTCGATACAGAGTAATCGGCCCCTCAAAGGCTGAATGTCTGTTCTTGATCACACAGAGCAGGAAAGGAGCAGACTTCTTGACGTAAGCCTTCTCCTTGCTGTCCAAAGAACCACCCTCCTCTGCTTTGCGCTCCAGGAACTGCCGTTTCTTGTTATGCCAACAGACAATCGCCAGTGAAGCCACATCTACGATAGCCCCAGAACCCCTGAAATCACTGCGTTGTGGAGGTGCATCGTCATTGGTCACAAGCTTCTTGCTGTGATGCACGAGCATGATGTGAACCTCGTGCAGTCTGGCAAGTCCCACCAAAGCCTGTGTGAACTCCCGCTCTTTCTCCTGGTCATCGCTTACCCGGGTCATCATCATCGAGTCCAGGACAATAAGCTTGCAGCCTTGCCTAGCCATTGCATCGACAGCCCCCAGAGCCATTAACGGATCGAGCGATCCCAGATGATCAAAGACGTAGAATCGATTGGCTGTCCACTTCAGCAGCTCTTCCAACTGCTCAACTTTGGGCTTCTCTGCTGCTCCAGTAGATTGCCAGGTCAAAACCTCAGCAATGTCAGGAATCTCCATCTCAAGGGAGATCAGACCTACCTTGAAGCGTTTAGCCGTGAAGAGAAGGATTTGTGAGGCAATGGTGGACTTGTAATGCCCATTGATTCCACATAACACACTCAATCCCTTTGATAGCCGAAGCAGCGAATGAGTAGAGGGCCAGGGTAATTCGATACCCCGAAGCTCCCTGCCAGTCTTGAACTGTGTGAGTATCTTCTCTCGGTGAGTGTGTAGATCAGAAACACTGTCTGCACTGGCTTCAGACATTGCCTGCTGCAGATCACGTTTGCTGAAATCCTTTGGCTCGAGCCGGTTCACATGATCTTCCCGTATATCGGATGATCAAAACCCTCGAGCTCATCCTTCGCCACGGCTTCTTCACCAAAGAATCTTTTGTTGTTGCGAATCCAGGTTGCAGCGTTAGACCTCCATCGAGCCAGTGGTTTGCCATTCTTTTTCCACTCACGCTCTGACCAATATTCAAAGAACTCTTCTGCCAGCTCCAGACAGTTCTTGTCATGGAAATACTGCTCAACTTCCAACAGTTTTGGAGCTGCGCTTATATTATTATTGTTATTTACATTATTGTTTGTGGTGGTCTGCTGGTGGTCTGTTGGTGCTTTCGTGGTGGTCTTCGGGTTATATGTTTGATAATCGTCGTAGTTAGTTATTGAAATAATTGAGTATTTATTCGTTTTTTGCTGGTGGATCATCTGTTCAATTTCAAGCATTTTTACGAACCTTCTAAGACGGTTCTCTGAGATGCCAATTCGTGCTGAAAACGCTTTCCGACCAAATACAAACTGCCCTCTTTTTAGCTCTACAATCCGCTTCCCGACTAACAATTTGCAGTCCGTATGTGAGGCAGAGAATAGAAAAGTGACCCAAGCTTTTAAGAATTCTGCATCATCGTAAATCCAATTTTTTTGCAGCTTTCGATGCAGATAGATAAATCCCTCACTCACTGTCTAGTTCCCTCTTAGCCTTCAGATAGGCTGCTGTGTCCTTGTTGCTTGGATTGCTACGTTGGTTCTCGTAGAGCCACACAATGTCTCTTTGCAGTTCGAATCGATCCTTTTCAGGTGGTGTCGATCCATCGAACCAGAGATCGCTGACATTGATATCAAGAGCCTTGCAGATGTCTTTGATGTCACAGCCTGACCAGCATTTGACCAGCCAGGCCTTGTCGCCACGGACTATCTGGAGAGAAGGTGAAGAGTCATCATGAGCAGGACAGCAGGCTTTCCACTTCTTTCTGGTGATTTTCTGCAGCCCTTTCAGCTTTTCGAACGGAATCATTGGAAAAGGTCATGACCCTCGTGGATGACTTTCCATTCGAGAATCCAGAACCTTCTAGGCTCTTCTGTAGCATCCTCATAGACAATCAGGTTCCGCTCTCCAGCCTGCTCCTTCTTAAGCATCTTCTGGATCGCCCCCTGGCTGACATCAAACATCTCTGCCAGAACATACTGATTCACGTTTTCAGACAGCATGAACTCACTAAGGCTCATGCCAACGTCACCTGGGTTTATTCGATCCATATAGATAATATACCTATGCTATATTTGTTTGATGAAAAAAAGGTGTCTATTGATCATATTTGTACGCTTTGTCGCGCAGATCAGACAGAGCAGCTTGCATTGAGTCTTGTGCAGATAATACTGTTTGGATGGAGCGCAGGCTTTGCTCCGCAGACTCCCCCATCATCAAAGCTCCTATCGACAAGTCTAAAATATCGGCAATTTCCAATAGCTCACGGTCGAAAAACCCGCTCATTTGAGTCAATGACTCCTTGTCGCTGTAAGTTCGCTCGTTCATTCCAAGCAGGTCTGCCATCTGTCCCTGATTGATCTTTTTTTTCCTGCGAATCCGCTTGATTCGTTGATTAATCACGTTCAACGGTTTCTTATGTTTTTCTTTCAAGTCCATATAAGTGCCACGACCTTCTTTGCGTCAGCAAACTTGTTTCCGTTCAAAATTTCTTTGTGATAGTCCGCCAGTGACCAAACCTTGAACTTGCTTTTCATTGTTCTCTTAGTAATCACCCATCGCGATCTTGTGTTGGCTTCGTCAGCCACGGGGATGCAAAGTAAGCTGGCCGAAGACTGCTCGCAGACTTGTATGAGCCCGATTTCAACAGGGCAATCAATCCGCACCAACTGATATTTCGGGGAGTTGGTGACAACCATTGAAGTAGGATTTTGTACAGTCCCACTAAAATTTTGCCCAACTTCCCAAAGTTGCATCCCACCCTCAAGCTCAAATAGCCCTAGCGGAGATGCCCCAATGGCTTGCATCATCTTTAGTGCATTTTGTTTAGATAGCGCAGATCGACCGCTCAGGAACTGAGAAACAGAGTTATCAGACCATCCCAGGTCTCGACTCAATCCAGCTTTCGATTTGCCAATCTCCTTCAGCTTGCTTTCAATTTCTTTTCTGACTTTTGCCAATTCTGATTTATTTTTCATTACGCAAAGTATTCTATTTGTTTTCGTTTTTAAGTGGTATGCACTATTAGTGCATATTTTCTGATTAATGCTAGATAAGTATGCAGTAAAACTACGTTCAAGTAACGTCAATTTTTTGACACACTATAAATCCCGCAAATACCAATGGTATTTTTGGACGAGTACAGGTATATTTTATATATGTCGAACGTCTCAGAAAATTTGCGGAAGCAGTTTGCAAGGTTCCAGGCAGCAGAAGCTGACAAAGGAAACTTTGTGGATCAGAAGGATTTAGCTGCTTTGCTAGGACTCACACCAGGGTTTGTGAGTCATTTAATGACCGGCAAAACCCCATTGAGTCTTACAAGAGCAATTCAGCTTGCAACCATATTAGGCTGCACAGTGGCTGATATTTCACCGCAATTAGGTGAAGAGTTAGCTGCTAATGCCAAAGGTATCAATCTTCAAACTGCTTACAAAACAGTAGGATTGATCGTTGGAGACGTTGTGGACTTTTTTAACACTATCAAGGAAGGGAAAGCAGTTAAGCTTGATGACTTCATGCACTGGCCCTTCCCGCACTCAAATGCCACTTATGCGGTCACTGTAGCCGATAAACGCATGGAGCCTGTAATACCAGCAGGAAGCATAGCAATTATCGACACAGAGCTTCAGGAGCAAGCTGGTAAGGTCTCAGCACTGCTTATCAACGGGCAGTTCTTGTTAGCCGAAAGCTTGGGGAATGGGGTATTTCAAATAACGAATGACGCTTTTCCGGTTAAAAACTATGAGCTTGGTGATGACGATCTGCATCTTGGTCGCGTGATAGGACAGCAAGTCGCTCACTAAAAAAAATTTACCGCTAAGATATAGCATAAATATATTTTATATACATATGCTAGTAGATAGCACTGCACTATTAGTGTGCGGCAAATTGTCGCAGGGGACAGAATGGAATTAGAACAAATAACAAAGGCCACAGAAGAAGTGAATATATCGTTAGTCAGAACGTCCGAAAAACAAGACAAATTGAGCGAAGCCTTAGCTTTGGCTCAGGGTGAACTACAAAACGCAGCACGAGATGACCAGGGACACCATGCCAAATTCGCTTCAATACAGTCGGTAACAGACACTATAAGGCCCGTTCTGAGCAGGCAAGGCATTGCCTTTACCCAACACCTTACGCAGCACAAAGAGGCTGAAAAGTGGTCATTCAGCGTCACTACTAGGCTGATGCACAAGTCTGGACAGTGGATCGAATCAACTATGTCTAAGCCTATCGACTTCACAAAGGGGAATCAGCAAAACGATTTCGAGTATGGAAAATCAGCAACCTATATGCGTCGATACTCCCTTTTTGCCATCTGTGGCATAGGAGCTGGAGAAGACACTGAGGAAGACCATAAAGACACGGGTTCCCAAGCAGCCTCTAAGCCTAGACCTGCAAAGAAGGTTGGCAAGAAAGCTCCTGCTAAAGCGGAACCCCCTGCCCCATCCCTACAAGAACTTACCAACGGATACGTTGAGCGGATCAATGCGTCCATGAAAGCCACTGATGAGAGTGGTTGGCTGAAGATTCAAGAGGAAATCAAATCAAGCACCGTGGAGGGCTTAGAGGCCTCAATGGTGAACTTCCTGCAAGAAGCCAGTCTTTGGTGGGCAGAGCATAAGAAGCCCAAAGGAGACAACCCTTTTGGCTAGAGGTGTCAACACACTACAGGATGCTGCTAACGATCCTCGAAGAGTTGGTGCTGTCACAGCATCTGAGGCTGCTGAGGGTTTGATGAAGACTAAGACCGGCAAGTTCCCTTCCACTCGTGATGCTTATGCTCTCCGTTTAGCAAAAGAAAGGGTCTGTGGCACAAAGGAAAAGAAGTGGCGAGACGATGATGACTTTAAAAGTGATCTGCCACGGAAACCTCACCAAGTCAGACGAGGATTGGCCCTAGAGCCTGTTGCCTTAGAGATGGCAGAGGAGCGATTGGGCCAAAGAATTTGGGATGAGCAATTTGAATTGCACGAATCAATACCGTTTTTCGGTGCATCCCCAGACGGAACGATACGTCTGCACAGCAGAAGGTCTCTTGTCGAAGTTAAGGCGCAGAACAGTAATTATCATTTGAAGACTTTGCTCAGGCAAGAGATTCAAGAGAAATACAAATTCCAAATGCTGGTGCAGCTTGCTGTCTGGACTGACTACAAAGAGGTGCTTTTTCTCAGCATTAATCAAGAGGATTGGCCCAACAAGAAACAAGAACTGGCGATGGTAACTTTCAAACCGCCACAGGATCAGATCAGGGAAGTCGAGTCAGATGTCATCGAATTCCTTAAAGAAGTGAAAGACATCGAAAATCAATTGAGGGAAATTAAGTGAATCTAATTAGTATCGTCGGACACATTGGGAAGATTGAGGAGCTAGGTCATGCAGGAGACATCCCTGCGATCAGTCTGGGTGTCTGCACAAAAGACTATATGGGGAAGAAAAAAGGCACAGTCGATCACTGGCATACAGTAAACGTGATCGGAAACGATGCTGAGTACATTGATCGAAATCGAGACAAGGCAAAGAAGATTGCTGTGAATGGAAAGCTTGTTTTCGACCAGTGGGAGACCAACGATGGTCAGAAACGAGTAAAAGCAAAGATATACGCCGAAACAGTTGAACTTCTCGATTGGAGGAATGAGGGAGAACCCTCTGCAGCCCCAAAGCTACAATTCCCAGGATGATTGATGCGGCCAGAAGAGCAGACATTCGGACGGTTCAAAATATGCCGTATGTCTGCTTTCCCTTAGACTGCATTTGCCCGTGTGGATTTGATTTTGTCGATTATCCAAAAGCTTATAAAGAAATCATCACAGGCTGTCCAAGATGTGCGAGGTCTTATTGTGAGTGACAACATCATAAGAAGTACAAAGAACTATTCAATATTCAAAACAATGAATGGAAACCGTATTGTCTCACGGGGTCATCTGAAGAAGATGCAAACTTCTATGGCTGAGAAGTACATTCCAGTGCCTATTATCGTCAACGAAAAGAACCATGTCATCGACGGTCAGCATCGTCTTGCTTCTGCTGAGGCTTTGAATATGCCGATCCATTACATTGTCATCGATGGGTTGAATTTGCATGATGTGCAGAAACTTAACTCGACCTCTCGAAGGTGGACAAACGACGATTTTATGGACAGCTACTGTGACCTGGGTCTGAGTGATTACTTAGCCTATCGGGAGTTCAAGGAACGACATGGCTTCCCTCATCACTGCAACTTCATGATGCTTGCAGGGCCAAACAACGAAGTCCTGCCACAGCATACCTTCCATCAAGGGAAGATGCGTCTATCGGCAGAGAAACTAGAATGGGCTGATAAAGCTGCTGTGATGATCATGCAGATCGCAAAGTTCTATGAGGAAGGTGAATGCAAAGACGGTCGAGGAAGCAAGAAGTTTGTTGAGGCTTGTTGCAGGGCTTTCAGGGTTCCTGAATACAAGCACCAGACAATGTTGAGCAAACTTAAAACATCTAAGAAAAGACTGCGTAGGTTTACCACCGTACAGGATCACACTCGACAGCTTGAGGAAGTCTATTTCTACAAGGCACGAGGCAAGAAGTTTAGGCTGGATTGAGATGAAATCAAGATTCGTCCACAGATTGCGATATATACAAGACATGAACATCTCTGAAGACATCTGGAAGAAGTGGTCTTTGGAGATGCAGCAAGGCAAAGAATTCATCAGAGTCGGACAACAGACGTTCGTCGATGTAGAGGAAGCAGATAAATGGCTAAGAAAGAAGTCAGAAACAAAACAGAGACACCGCACCACATAGATATAACGAACTATGGTGCATACCGCATACAAATCAGAAAAAACGGGTATGATATTCGAGTTGTTATCTCTGGGACTTCACACAAAAACAAACGAGATTTGGCGCGAGTTGAAAAGCTAAGAGACGAATGGCTATACCTTATATCGCAGGGAAAACCTGTAAGGCTCGAAAGTCAAAAGCAAGTTTCGATCCCTTCTAAATATCTGACATTCCGTGAAGCTGCTGAGAAGTATCTACTTATCGGAACTGAGCACTGTGCTCCTGCAACCATCAAAGATTTCAAGAAGCACCTCAACGCTCACTGGTTTCCTGCTTTCGGCAACTATGACCTTGAAGAGATCACGACTGAGCTGATCCAAGAATACTTCGCAGACAAGAAGCTTGAAGGTCACAACTATTCATCAAAGACTAAGACCAACTATCTGCAAATTCTGAACAATGTTTTTGCTCACTACAGAATGCGATCTCCTGGCTTTGGAGTTGTCTCTGCAAAGGGCAAGAAAGCAAAAGAGAAGAAACCTATTGGTCGATACAAACCCGATCAGATCAAGGAGCTGATTGCTGCTTGTGATCGCAATGGTCGATCTGGCTTCAATATAAGACTCTACTTCACCATATTCATCGGCTGCGGATTACGACCCCAAGAACTGCTCGTTCTCAAGTGGGACGATTACGACGGAGAGTATCTGCACATTCGCAGAGCTTTGTCTGACTACAAGATTGCTCCACCTAAGACTGGAACTCGACGCAAGGTCTTTGTGCCAGCCTGGGTTCGATCTGAGCTACGAGAAGCTCCCTCACGGTTTGCTAAGAGCTGGGTCTTCCCCAATACAGCAGGCAAGTTCTCCGTGAAGCCAGAGATTTACAACGAGGAATGGGCAAAGGTTCACGAGAAGATCGGTCTTGCCTATGGCGACATCTATGACGAAGACACAGGTGAGCTATTGATGGTCAGGGTTCCCTACACCTGCAGACATACTAAAGCAGCCGAACTCCTGTCTATGGGTGTACCTCATGCCAAAGCAGCGCAGCAAATGGGACACTCTGTGCAGATGTTTCTGGAGATTTATTCAGAGTTTATCGAGGAGTTTAGTGGAGTGGACAACTCGATTTTGGAGTCCAACATTCAGATCAAGTGAAAACAAATTGACCATAAATTGACCATTTTTGACCCCCAACTCCTCTGGAGGCCGCATGGTTATTGGCGGAGGAGGAGAGATTCGAACTCTCGTCCTACCCTTCTGTGACCCTTTGTGGCACTTTCTTGCACTTATTTAAGTTATTGATCTAGCAATAAAAAGTGTAAATCAGTGCCACCTAGTGCCACAGGGGTGTAAGGGCTATGTGGGGTCAATTGACCACAAAATTGACCATTTTTACCGGACAAAACTTGAAACTTTTGTCCGCTAATTAGAGCCGATTTGTCAGAAGGTCGTTTGTTCTCTCCCTAGTCCGATTTCTCTCAAACTCTTCTTCCATAGTATCGCGTTCTCTTGATGCCATCTGTGCAACTTGGCTGATGGTTACTGTCCTGGCTGGCTGACGAATTATGTTTAGCACGTTCTCTGGGATCGACTTTGCTCCGAAGATTGATATTGCCAAAGGAGCAACCAAGCTTCTGACCTCACCTCTAGTCAATGCCTCTCTGACAGCTTCTGCTGAGAGATCGCTGTTCATGAGAATATCGTTCGCCATCTGTAAGCCACGACGATAGTTCTCCTTTGAATTCTCTTGCGCTAGATTGCTGATTGTCTGCGTAAACATCTGCATCTGCGCCAAAGGGTTATAGCTTGCATTGATTATGTTGCTGACGCTGTGGTGCATTCTGGTTGCATCGGCAAACTTTTCAAAAGTCTGCGAATTGCCCTGAATGGTTCTGTATGTCTTGGCAAACTCCCCTTCTCTCTCAATGGCTTTAATGAAAGAATCATAATCGTCACCCAGGACAACTTTTAACCTTTGAGCTATCTCAGGTGTCCGCATAATTCTATTCTGCATCGCACCGGATGAAGGTGAATTTGCCATCAAATCGATAATTGCGTCTCTGGCTCCAACTTTGAATGCCTCAAGCTCACTCTTTGACCAGCTCTGTTTTGCAAGCTCTAGGGTGTCAGCATCCATCCCTCTGCCATATATGTTCCGACCCATATCAACTTTATTCTGCAATTCAGCAACACCGGCAAAAGCATTCCTAGCATCAAGATAGCCTGGGAAGGCATTGTCTGCTGCAGCAGTAAGTCTGTTTTTTAGTGCCAACAAAGACCTGACTTGATTGGCTTGGGTCGATGTCGGATCAATGCCGCTTGTTATTGCAGCGATCTGATCGTCCAAAGCCTGTTTCACAGCATTTATATAATCAAACTGATGCTCGAAGTCATTGCTACCAGTGGCGTTCAATTGATTCTCAAAGGCTTGATTATTGGCTTTCCGAATTGCTGCAGAATCTTCAGCCAATATATCAACAAGCTCTTGAGGCAATGCTCCACTGTTACTTTTTCGAGCTTGGTCGTACAAGCGATCAATTTCTTCTTTTTTCGCTGCTTTTGCTTGTCGAATGTACGAGTCCCCGTCCAAAGTTCCCAGGTATTCACCGACATCTTGATTAAGCCTTCCGAGTCTGCCAGTTGTCAGAGGGTTTTCGAGATCGCCTTCTGTGCGTAAACGCAATCTGCGTACCGTTCCGCTTTCATCAAGACCCTCACCCCTAGCTAGTCTTGCGAGTCTTCTGAACGCATCATCGGTATCGACCAACATAGCCTCATCGCCAACCTGTTCATATCGCTTCACGGCTTCTTCTAGCGTCAAACCGGAGTCATCTAATGCCTGATTAAGCAAACGCATTGCAACCTCATTACTCACATCTGAGCCTCTGAGCTGCTTGATGAATTTACTCGCGACTTCTTTAGCAGTTGGAATTCCAGTGGTTATACCCAGGGGAACAGCAATCTCAGCAACAAAGCTAGGAGTTTCACCGTCTCCGAAGTAACCACCAGCAAAACCACCTGTTGCCGCAAACGTCACCTCGTCTTTTATGCTCAGATGCTTGAACGGTTCAGCAAATTTCCTCATTGATGGTATTTTAGATAAACCACCACCTAACAGACTGATCATCCCGCCAGTCGGAGCAGCAAACAAAGCCATATCCATACCGTGATCAATGGCAAGTGCTAGGTTCTTGTGCTCTTCTCCTAAAATCTCTCGACTTCTTTCTATACCCATCTCAGGCAGAAATTGTGTTGCTCGAAACGGGATCAATGGCCCTCTTTCCAAAGGCTTACCAAGATCGTCCCGCTGTAGGTTGCCGTTTTCGTCTCTTAAAGGGCCACGGAAATCTAGCTTGTTAAGCATATCGACTCCAAAGTCGATCATTGATGCGCCAGATCGAACACCAGCATTCACAAAGCTTCTACCGATGTTCTGGGCAGACATTCCGGTATTTAGCCTGCCTGCCTGTTCTTCCTCCAAGCTCATGATGCTTGTTTCCAACGTGGCAACTAACTGTACAGCATCAGGCAAGCCACTATTTGCTGCCGCATCTTGCTTCTTCTTCAGCTCGTTGATTTGCTCTTGTATGCTCAGATCGCTCATAACACTTCACCCTGTGCTGCACCAGACCTAGCTCGCTCCCTACCCCTCCTAAGTATCTCGGCTGCGTCTGGAGACATTCCGCTACCATTGTCAGGCTCAGGCTCCTGATAAGCCCTGTCTTCCAAAACTTGATAGTCTGGATTTACAGTTCCTGTCGCTAAGCTTGCTCGTCTTCTACTGAACTCGTCTTGACGCTCTCTGTCTGACATGAAACCGGCAAAGCTTGTTGGTATGCCTTCCGTTCTGAGGAATTGCTCATAATCTTGCAATTCATTCAAAAGCTTTTGCTCAACAGCTTTCTTAGATTCGAAATAACGTCTGTAGGCATCAGGCCCACTCAACGTTGGAATTGCTGTCTGCAACGCAAATCTAAGCTCACTTTCACTTAGTGCTCCAAAGGTCGTTCCCGCTATAACATCGAGACCAAGTGTGTTTGCCAGGGCATAGAACTCATTTGTCGCATCAGATCGAAAGATGCTTGGGAATAAATCTGCAAGACCAGAAGGTTTTGCGTCTTCATTGATAATTTTGTCGAGCATATTGTCGTATTTAGTAATACGATTATATACCTGATCCTGCTTGTCTCTTGCTTCACTTAGCTGATTCAAAACCGCCTCTTGTTCCTGCACAAGTCGCGCAGTCTTTATTTCGTTCTCAGCTTCCTCTCTGGTCGTTTGCAGACCTATCTCACGGATTTTTGCTGCGATCTCAGTCGGATCGGTCAAGATACCGTCTTTTGTGATCAGCGTTTGTTGTCCTGTTGCAGTTTGATTGAAGATGCTTCCATCTCCCAAAACTTCGCTCTGTACACCGTATCGATTGCCAATTGCATTTTGGGAAGCAACATCCTGGGCTTGGAAAGCCTGAGCGAGCTGCATAGCTCTCGCAGGGTTTATCCTTCGAGCAGCAGCTACAGCAGCAGCACGACCAGCAGGATTAGCAAGATCGAGACCCTGCACTTGCTGTTGGAAAAGCTCTGCATCGGTGGCAAAGCGTTCGGGGTTGTTTTGCGCCAAACCTTGTCGCAAGTTTTCAAAGCCCTTTGCAGACAGCCTTGCTGCAGTTGCAGACAAAGCAGAACCAGGGTTCTCAGGATTCATGCCCTGAAGCGTTACAGCAGTCCTTCTAGCAATGTCGTTCTGCATCTTAATAGCAGGATCGAGGAACTCGCTGAGTTGCTGACCTACTAAGTCGCCACCAATCAATAAATCACTTAATTTGTTCGCCATGATTACACCTATGTCTCAACCTGACCTGGAAGCAATGTGCCGTTCTCCAGTGCTTGCTGAAGCTTGATAATGCTCTCGAAGATATTTAGACCAGAACCATCTCCAGAACCGCCACCAGCTCCTTGTGCGTTGTTTTGCTGGCCCAGCAACAGATCAATAAGTGACTCAGCTTGAGCAAGTCTAAGATTGCTTGCATCTTGTTCAGTTGCTAGATCGTAATCCAACGCACCAAGTCCCAAATCTCTCTGGTATCCAGCAAGTTGGCGATTTGCAGTATCAGCAATATTTGCGGCATTGATAGACGGAACTGTTAAGTCTGCCAGTGTGGTTGCCGGCAAGAAGGCATCCTGAAGCATTCTGGAGGTTGCTGCAGAACCAATATTGGTCTCATCGAGTTGAGCGCCGATTCCAGACAGAACCTGATCTGAAAGCAACTGAGCACCCGCTCTGGCTTCCGTAAGTCCTGCCAGACGTTGATTAGACAAGTCCATAGCCTCTTGCCTTCCCTGGGTAATGGCAGTCACTGCATCAGCACTGCGTTGCTCCTGGATCGCTCTCTGGAGCGCAAGCTCTTCTGGTGATCCACCATATTGTGCGGTTCTCAGACCACCTCGACCCTGAGCAAACAATTGCTGATCGAGATTCACTCTTGCTTCTTCATTACCAGGCTCTCTGAGAGCTTGCAGACGGTCGAAAATATCCTGCTCTCTCGAAGCTATACCGGCAGAAGTAAATGGGTCTGTCAGGCTGACATCGCTTCCAACGAAGTCCTGAACCATCTGCTCACGCTCGCTGAGACCACCAGGATTCAGCAGATTGCCTTTGATGTCCGATGTCCCAGTAATTGCATTAATAAAGTTCTGACGATTTGCCCTTTGATCGATAGTTAGCTCACCAGTCGTTGGGTCAACAGTCGGATTAAATATCGCGTCATAAGCAGCCTGAGCATTATTGGTCAGATTAGTCTGGAAATTATCTAAGGAAGGGTCAGTGGTGTATGTAGCACTACCAAACTTGTCAAAACTTACTGAACCAGGGCCAGCAGTTACCGTGAACGGATTGAACTTCCCCGTTTCCTTAACCTTGTTATAAAGATTATCAGTCTGAGTCTTTGCATTTTTACCCAAGCCTTCAAGCCTGTTGATTGCAGCATTACTGAGACCGAGTGACGCAAGTCCAGACAAATTGTTCTTATCTGTTAGAAAGTCAAATAAGCTCGACCCAACGTCACCCCAAGTGTGTCCCTCTTTATGTGGCATCAGTAAGTCCCTCCGTCAATTGTTGTGACAGTGGTCGTGCCAGTCACAGTTAGATTCGCAACTGTCACAGTGCCAGTGAATGTCGGAGATGCTGTGTTGCTCTTGCTGTTCACTGCAGTCTCGATCAGATCGAACTCAGCATCGACCTCAGATCCCTTCACAACCTTCAAAGCGTTACCGGATGTCAGGCTATCTTTTGAAGTGAAATTGGTTGCTTTAGTGTAATTGCTCACTACCTATCTCCTATATCATCCTTCCAACTAAGCTCTGAACATTGAGCTGCTGGATTGCAATTTCTTTCCCATTAACAGTTGTTTCCAAACCAATCTGCACAACGCTCCCAGAACCACTGGCATTTATCCTCTGCGTGTTGATCAGAACTGCAGACTTAGAATATTCAGCCCCAGAGTTATATTCAGAAATGTTGTATTGAGCGGCGTTAATAGCAGGCAGAGAAAATGCTCTTTTTGTATAGTCTGCTGCATAGTCGTAACCATACTGCAAAGACACTCTTGCACTTGACCCGTTGAAAGTTGTCAGATTTATCTTTTTAAGAAACTTCAGCCTGGAGCTGTCACCAAAATCTAGCGGATGAGAGAAATAGCTCATCGTGTACGAATTTCCGTTGTCCTGTTGAGTGTCATACTTTGCCAGACCATCCTCGACTCCCAGGTACAACTCCTCGTCATCGAACAGGTACATTGAAAGAGGCTCGATCCCACTCCAGGTCGTAGCTCTGAAACTGCCATTTTCGAGAGGGAATCTGGTGTCGAAAACGAATAAACCGCTTACACCAGTAAATACACACAGGATGAAGGCATTGTTCGGATCGAAGACCATCTTTAGATTGTCACCATCACTGGCAATGAATGCCTTGATGTCGAAGTTGACGTTCCTGCTGATATCTCCAATCGGAGCAGACTTCTCTTGGATGGTTCGACCTAAGCTTCGAACACCAGAGAAATCGGTGAAGATCACATCCTTACCAGTGTTGACCACTGCATCTCTGTTGATTGCACCGATGTTGCTGATGACATCAGCCAGACTCATGTTTGCAGGATCGTCAGCACCCTGATAAATCAATATATTCTGCTGCCCGAATATGATTAGCAGATTGTTGTGAGCCATGAGAGCAGTAATCACGTCATAGCCAGAGGGCCAGACATTGGTTAGATCGAGGCTACCAGCAGAACCAGTTGACCAATCGACACCATTGAGCAAGTTGCTCCAATAAACGGTTTTCTTGTTACTAGATTCATCAGCAGCCCACAATCTTCCGTAAGCACCTAAAACGATATGAGCACTTGGGGGTGTTCCTGCTGCACTGGCATGAGCCGTGATTTTGGTCAAAGCACTGGTTCCAGCGTCATAGACCAAAGGTTCATGACCTCTTTGAAACAGGTAGTGATCATCGTTCAGAGTGGCAGATGACCAGTTGTTTGCCGTGATGGTATATGAACCAGGGGTTGCATCAGTCAGCGTTGATGTGCCTTTGAAAATCTTGTTGTTTCCTGCGGTAAAAACGACCTTTGTGCCGTTTTGCTGCACAAACTCTGAAACGTGTTCGATCCCAGCACTTGACCCTAGAACAGACGATCCGTTCGTCGAGGTCATGCTGTATCCCTTTCTAGCAGCAATCCTGCCCTGCTTATCGATCACGGCATTGTCAGCAATCGCTGCGAAAGTCTGAGACTGCATCAAAGGGCTGTCTTGGGTGTTAATACCACCAAAGCCAGGAGCTGCAATTGTTATGTTCTGTAGTTGTTGAGCCATAGTTACAACCTAAAGAAATCAAGCTCCCCTGGCTGTCGGGACGCATCCATCGCAATCGCATCAGCCAAAGCGCCCTGGGCAACAATGAACTGCTCTGCAGCAGATTGCCCCCCAGTCTCTCCACGCTCCCTCAGAGCCATTGCATAAGCCAACTGGACTACTGGGTTGTCTGGTACTAACAACTGCGTTGCATCAGCCTCCAGATTGGCTTGAGGTATGACACAGACAAACTTTAGCGTCTCAATAGCATTAGGAGTCGGATAGACAGAAACCCGAAGCAAACCACTTGAATCGACACCATCAATGATGAAGTCACTTGGCGATCCAGTGCTTGCTGTTGCCAAAATGGTCTTTTCCTCGTACCAGATTGCGTTCCTCTGGGTGAGGTACTTATTGGTTGTGTCATTCATACCCCTTTTGACCAGGGAGTTGATCTTAGCCCCTGTAAGACTGTATAGAGCCTGATCTACAACAGTGGGGAAACTGACTGTCGATCTCTGAGAAGTCCACTCATGAGAGTTCTCAACAGTCTTCTTGGCATCGTTCACCAATTCACCGACCAAAGCACTGTAATCAGTCTCTGAGGCAGTTGTGACAACCGTTTCTCGCAGCCTTCTCAGGACAGCATTTATCAAATCTAAATAAGTCATATGTTCAGAACCCGTGAAAGGAGAGGTGTCAGCTCGTAATCAAGACCGCGATTTTCCAAAACAGTGAGAGTCGCTGGAGTTCTAGCTGTTTGAGCAAATAGGTTATAAACAGTTCCATCACCCCCAGGGCCACCACCTGTTCCCCCTGTTCCTGGGTCTGTCCCTGGCCCCTCACCACTAGAAGGATTGCAGTTGCCATCTGTTGGAATGGCCTGTCCTGCTAATTCCGTTCCTGTTCGGCAAAAACCTGTCCCACCAGGGCCAGGGTTACAATTCCCATCAGCAGGCACTAACTGACCCGCAAGCTTAGTCCCAGCACCGCAGACATCATCTCCGTCACCTGGATTGCAATTCCCGTCTGCTGGTTTTAGTTGCCCCTCTAACTCAGTTCCTGTCCCGCAATTTGGATTACACTCCCCATCTGCAGGAGTCAGTTGTCCTGCCAGTTGAGTCCCTGCTCCACAAACGCTATCGCCACCATCATCGCTAGGATTACAGTTACCGTCTGCAGGAATGGTTTGTCCTTGTAATTTAGTTCCTGGAGCGCAAACTCCTTCGCCTGCGTCAGCAGGATTACAGTTGCCATCTGCTGGTATGTCCTGACCTTGTAACTTGGTTCCCGCTGGGCAAACACTGCCACCCGTTCCTGCATTCGGATTGCAGTTGCCATCTGTTGGAATGGCTTGTCCCTGCAGCTCTGTACCTGCTGGACAGACATCTTCCCCTGTCCCTGCATTTGGATTGCAATTTCCATCAGCAGGGATTGGTTGGCCTTCTAACTCCGTCCCAGTTCCGCAAACAGTAGCCGTATCTCCCCCAGTCGGAACATTGCACTGAGCCAGGTCGACTACTTGATCACCCTCTCTTACAGTCCCTGTTGGGCAAGTAAATGTGAAAGCATCATCGTCAAACGTTGTTGTTGTCGTGTTCGTGGTTGTGTTGTTGGTGGTGTCGGTGGTGGTGTTGGTGTTGCTGTTGTCAACTGTGACATCATACGGATCGGCATTGTTCAACACTGTTGCAGACAAACCGCCTAGTATTGCTGCTGCATTTTCAAGAAGACCATTACCATCCTGATTGTTCTGGTTGTTCTG
>Ga0208425_1000206_pt1 | contig 20594 bp, 30 predicted proteins | sample DEB08_DNA_4_FD_185496 | JGI IMG/M metagenome (GOLD analysis project Ga0208425, IMG submission 185496) | Aqueous microbial communities from the Delaware River and Bay under freshwater to marine salinity gradient to study organic matter... | ecosystem: Environmental > Aquatic > Marine > Coastal ...
ACGGCGGTTGCTTTGGTTGAACAACCGGCAATCGGTGTCGAATATCAGGCATTCAACAAGGAATACAAATTTGGAATCGCGGACGATGAACAACGCATTGTCGTTGGTGCTGCAATGATTCCTGATTTGCCTATTTACAGAATGGATGCGGAACGCGGCGAGTATCACGCAATCTTCAGAAAGGAAACAATCAGAAAGATTGTTGAACAATTCTTCCGTGACAAACGAGTAAACGCAATTAACGAAAATCACGATTCAAGCAGAATGGTTGAAGGTGGTTTTATATTTCAATCGTGGGTGACTGATGCATCAATCGGAATACAACCACCGAAGGGATTTGAAAACATCGCGGACGGGACGTGGTTCATTGCCGCAAAAATAGAAAACGATGACGTTTGGCAGAAGGTCAAGGAATCAGGAGAATACAAGGGGTTCAGCATTGAAGGATTATTCGATGTTAAACCATACGCAAATCAATCAATGTCTAAAATTTTAAAAGAATATATTTAATGAAAGTATCAAAATTAAAACAAGCATTTCAGGCGTTCAACGACGCGTTGACAAATAGCGAAGAAGAACAATCATTTATGGATGGAGTATTAGCAGACGGAACAATCGTTCGTTGGGAAGGTGAATTGGCTGAAGGAATTGCCGTGATGAAAATCACAGAAGAAGGCGAAGTATCATTGGAAGATGGAACATTCGTTTTGGAAGATGGAACATCATTTGAAATGGTGGGCGGTTTAGTTGCCGCAGTTGTACCGGTTGAAATGGAAGAAGAAGGATTTGATTCAGACGCATTCAAGGCGGAAATCTTGGAAGCAGTTGACGCAAAATTAGCGGAATTCAAAGAAGGATTCGCGACAAACGAAAAGGTTGAGGAAATGACAACTCAATTAGCAGAAAAGGTTTCAGCAATGGCGGATGAAGTTCTTTCAGCATTTGAAAAAGAACCAACACCATTAAACGAACCAAAACAAACAATCAAGAATGATAAGGTTGCGAAGGCGGTTGCAATGGCATCAGCATTAAGAAACAAAAAGTAAGTTTAACAATTAATAAAAAAATAAAAAAATGGGATTTGATGTTTCAGGTTTAACGGCATACGTTGACCAAACAAGCGAAGAACTAATCGGGAGAGCATATTTTGAAGCTACTTCAGCGGATTATTTCACAATTCAAACGGGAATCAAAAGTTCAGCAGCAATTCAGTTGTTAGCGATTTCCGCAGTACCACAAGCAGATTCATCGTGTGTGTTTAACGCATCGGGAACAACGACATTAACGCAAAGAAATATTGCGGTTGGTTCGGTTAAGTACCAAGACACACTTTGTATGAAAGACCTTCGTGCAAAGTGGACGCAGATTCTTTTGAGAAGCGGTTCAAACGCTGATTCAGAAGTAAACGAACAAATGGCAACGGCTATTTCTGACCAATTAGTCAAACTAATAAAAGAACACGTTGAAGTTTTAGATTGGCAAGGTGACACTACATCAGATAATGAGTATCTTAGCAAATACGATGGTTTACTTAAACTTATCGATGCAGCATCTCCAATCGACGGAAATACGGGTTCAGTTACTGCAATCACAACGGGTGCGTCAGGAAATAGCGATACTATCGTAAACGCGATGTGTGATGCTAGAACGGCGGCAATGAAAGGCAATTCAGATTGTGTTTTATTTGTTGGAACGGATTTCTTTGATGGTTATTTAGATACACTAATTGCGAAGAACAATTACCACATAGACGTGACTAATTTCCCTAACTACACAATGCGTGTTCCGGGAAGAAACGTTGAAGTTGTTGGCGTGGCCGGATTAGTTGGCACTAATAGATTAATATTAGGAATAAAAGACCATTTTGTTCTTGGTGTTGATATGATGAACGAGGAAGAAGAATTCAAAATTTGGTATTCGCAAGACGATGACAATGTGAAGTATTCAATCAAGTTCAAAAGAGGTGTTCAGGTAGCATATCCGTCGCAAGTTGTAGAATTTTCAGTTTAACCATCTAAAAGAATAAGACAATGAGTTGTGCATTAACACAAGGTTTCACCATAGGGTGTAACGATAGTTCAGGCGGCATTGTCGAATTCATTGTGGGCGATTTTGGCACTTTAGGTGCGGTAACACAAAACGCGTCCGGGATGGTGACGGCAATCGGAGGTTCGGCATTTATGTACACGTACGAAGCCGAAAAGGCAACGTCATCAATGACCGAGAACATCCAAGTGAACCGAGAAAACGGAACACGTTACTTTGAACAATTAGCGTCGTATGTCCTTAATAAAACAAGTCAGGACAAACGAAACGAAATCAAACTTTTAGCACAAGCAAAATTGGTTGTGATTGCTAAGGACAAAAATGACAAATATTGGTTGATGGGACAAGCGGCGGGAGTTCGTTTGGATTCTTCAACGTCCGAATGGGGAACTGCAATGGCAGACCGAAACGGATACACGATAAATTTCAAGGCAGAGGAAGTTGAACCGATGCCTGAAATTGATACGACAATTATTGCGGATTTGTTGGCATAGTTGATTTGAGTTCATACTATCGGGGACATCTTTACGGGTGTCCCTTTTTGTTTTATATAGAAAAATAGAAACAAATCCAAGAAACTTGCGTCATATTTTTAGTCTTGTAAGTATTTGATTATCAGACACTTCAACGAAGTATTTTTTTAGGTGTAACCATATCAAAAAACACCTAAAATGCCGCAAATCGACTAAAAATGGCGTTAGAATGGATTTTGGATTTTCCAAGTCTTTTTTAAAATAAAAATAATTTGGCGTAAAAAATGCTTTGACGACAATCATTGTTTTATATCAAAATTCAATGTGGTGGTATATTTAAAAAATGTTTGTTGTCAGGAAAGACGAATCGCAAATTTTGCAAATCAATATTTCAAACGAGTATTCGAATGACTATTTCTTATTTGCATTAAGCGGAAATGGATTGGAAGAACAAAAGTTGTTTTTTGCAACACCTGACTATTCCAAATCACCGCGTGTTGTATTCTTTGACATCACAGAAGATGCGGTTGAAGATGTGATGAACGGAATCATTTCTATTCCAAGACCGGGTGATTTGTATTGTGCGATTTACAACGTCGCAACCGAAACTTTGACAATTCCATCAGACGAACCGATTTGGCGTGGATTGTTTAGGGTTTACGATTCATCAACAACAACAAACAAAAACACAATTTCAAGAAATTACTATGGCTACGACCCAAGATAACCAAATATTTATTCAATTAGAATCGTACCAAACGCCGATTGTGAAGGAACACAAACAATCGGGTGTTGTTTATTTCGGAGAAGAAAACAGATTCCCTGACAAAATGATTGAATTGTTCAATGAGTCTGCAACACATAATTCGATTGTGAACGGCAAGATAGGCTATATCGTCGCCGGTGGTTTACAATATCAGTCAAGAATTACGGAACGTAACGCACGTGGAAAGCAATGGTTGTCGAATCCAAATGAATTTGAGAATTGGGACGACATTATTCGCAAAGTGGTGATGGATTACGAATTGCACAATGGTTTTGCAATTGAGGTCATTCGCGGTGCAACGGGATTGAAATATTATCACACGGATTTCAGCAGATTAAGAAAGAACACGGAAGGTGGATATTGGTATTCTAAGAATTGGTCAAAGGATGGTCGCAGAAATTACCGACCTGAAAAGACTTTCATTCCTGAATACAGACAGAACGGCGATGACATTCGTTCGGTGATTTACTTCGCTGAATATCGTCCAAATATGGACGTTTATCCGTTGCCGATTTATATGGGTGCAATTGCGGCGATTGATACTGATGTGGAGATTGCTAACTATTGGGCGAACGAAATCAAAAACGGGTTTTCAGGCGGCACGATGTTGACATTCAACAACGGAGTTCCGCAGAATGAGGAAAAGAAAAAGGAAGTCGAAAGGAAATTCAAACAGAAATTCACGGGTTCATCGAATGCCGGGCAATTGGTCATCAACTTTGCGGCGGATAAGGAACACGCACCGACGTTGGATTCATTATCGGGAAATGATTTGCCGCAACGATACGAGCAGTTATCACAAGCCGTGCAACAAAATATTTTCATCGGTCATAGAGTTACGTCACCAATGATTTTTGGCGTTAAAACAGAAGGTCAATTGGGCGGACGAACTGAAATGGCAACGGCGTTTGAATTATTCCGCAAAACGTATGTTTCAGAACGTCAGCAAAACGTTCTTCGTATCGTAAACAAATTGATGGTTCAGGACTTGCAATTTGGCGGCGTTGAATTTGAACCGAACGAACCAATCGAACACAAATTGGAATTGTCAGAAGCGACGATTGTTGCCAATTTAGACCGAAATGAATTGCGTGAACTAATTACACAACAAACGGGAATTGATTTGAAGGTTGAAACGGCGATGTCGTTCAGCGAAGAAGATGCAGAAAAGAAGATGGTTGAATTGTTTTCCAAATCAGGTGTCCCGGCGAAGGATTATGATGTTTTGGAATCATTTGACATTGTGCCTGATGAATTCGGGAAACCGATTGAATTTGATTTCGATAGTCTGAATGAATTGGATGTTCAGATTTTGAATTTGATTGAGTCCAATCCCAAAATGTCCAAAGGTGAAATAGCAAAGGCGTTAAGCGTTGGAATATTAGAGGTTCATCAACGCGTTGGTATATTACAGAAGGCAAGAAGAATCACCAACGACGGATTGAATTGGGGGTTGCTGCAATCAGGAAAGAACTTATTGAAGATATTGAATTTACCGGTGGTGAAACAAAAGACAGAAATCAAATATCAATACGTTGAAAGGGATGACGCACCGAAATTGAAACCGGGCGGGAAATCGCGAATGTTTTGTCGTGCAATGATGTCGATTGATAGATTGTGGACACGTGAACAAATAGACCTTTTGCGTAACGATATGCAATCGTCAGGGTTTGCACCACAAGTGACAGACGTGTGGTTGTCGAGGGGTGGATGGTACAGACCACCGGGAACAGACATTTCCGTTCCGTTTTGCAGACATAGTTGGAAACAAGTAATCGTGAAAAAGAAATGAGTTTTGAAATTACATTGATATTAACGCCATCGTTCATAAAGGCGAACACGATAATCCATTCAAACACGGATGACAATCTGTTAGTTCCTATCATTAGGGATTGCCAAAATTTATTCGTTGAACCTATTTTGGGTTCAGGATTGTTTGATGAAATATTGGCACAAATAAAGGCGGACACATTAACGGCATTGAACATCACATTGATTGACGATTATTTGGCGGATGCAATGATGAATTGGGTATTAGCAAGGTACGTTCGTCAGGGAACGTATAAAATCACGAACAAAGGTTCGGTGGTGATGAGTGGCGATAATGCGACACCGGGTTCTAAATCTGAATTAATCGAATTGCAACAAACGTATCTGAACAATGCGGAAGAATACGGCACACGTGCGACGTTGTATCTGATGGAGAATGAGACGGATTATCCGTTGTATATCAATCCGGGCGAGGGGTGTGATGTTATAAAACCAAACGACGATAGTTATGAAACGGGGTTCATTTTATAGACCATCTGAAAAGAATAAAAAAAAGTTAATTGATTACTTTAAAAAACATAAAAACAATTCTGAAACAATTTGCAACCAATCACGGACAAGTCCGGGAAATAAATCGCGGAACGGCGTATGACGTCGATGAAGTTCAGGTTGTTGACGGGATTCAAATGTTTTGGAACATTGAGGGCGTTGCGGCAAACGATAATGGTGCGACGTGGAATCTTGTTTTGTTTTTTATGGAGCAAGTGACGCAAATCAATGACGCATCAAACACGGAAAACGTGATGAACGAATGTGCGTTGGTGTGTTCTGATGTAATTAATTATTTGGATGCATATAATTACGCGGCATTTTCAAGAGATATGAACGTGAATGTGGAATTGAACAAGAATTGGACAATCAACACGTTTGAAGAAAGATTTAATTCTTTGTATTCAGGGGCATTTGTTAACCTACAATTGAACGCGGCGTGGAGTTATAACAATTGCAAAATTCCAATGACATCGTTTTCGTGGGAAAACACAGAACGAGCAACGTTTACATTTTCAAATCTGATTTCGGTGATGAATGAATTAGGTGACAAACACGACCAAATCCGGGAAACGGAACGCGGGACGATTTACGACATTGATGAAATTCAAACGATGGATGGGTTTTCTGTTTATTGGAATGCAGAAACGGCATCAGCTAATGGATTTTCGCAAACGTGGAATGTGTCGATGTACGTGTTCAGTCAGGTGACGGAGGTGAATGACCTATCGAACGCGGTGTCGGTGATGAATGATGCGACAATGATTGCGTCTGATTTCCTTTCATTTTTTGATTTAAATTTTGAATTGAATAAAACGTGGGGAATTCAGCCGATTGAATATAGATTTAATTCATTGTATTCGGGTGCAGAATTGTCTTTTCAGATTAACACGAGATATAATTATGACCGATGCGATTTGCCGTTGAATCCGGAAGGCATTGGATTTTGGAGAATTGAACAAAATTTTGAGGTACAATAATGAGCAATAGAACCACACTAAAAACATATTTTGAAACCGGAGATAAACCGACGGAAGTCCAATTTGCAGACCTGATTGATTCGATGGCGTTGTTGACGGAAGTTGATGCGAAACAAGACACTTTGGTTTCGGGAACGAATATCAAAACCATCAATTCGACTTCTTTGTTGGGTTCGGGTGACATCGAGGTTCAATCAACTTTGGTTTCGGGAACGAATATCAAAACCATCAATTTGACTTCTTTGTTGGGTTCGGGTGACATCGAGGTTCAATCAACTTTAGTTTCAGGCACTAACATAAAGACCATCAACGGAGAGAGTATTCTCGGGGGTTCGGGTGACATCGAGGTTCAATCAACTTTAGTTTCAGGCACTAACATAAAGACCATCAACGGAGAGAGTATTCTCGGGTCAGGAGATGTAACGATAGCAAGTTTAAGCGTAGGCACAGATGGGCAGATACCCTTTGTTAATGCTACGAATGATGATTTGGCTTATTCGAGTGGACTGCATTATAGTGGGACAGAACTATATGCCGAAGGTGATTTAAGACTACAATTAAACGGACAAGGCAGTTGGGATTATACCATACTAGCACAAGGTTCTAATACCGCCAATATTGGTGGTCCAAACAGAATTAATTACACGAGTGGTTATAGTGCTTTTAGCGGCTTTGTTTATATGGCATATGGCTCAGCGTCTAAAGTTGTATCTATTGGAAATGATGGTGGTTTAGGTGCAAGACTTGGCGTAAAAGGTAGGGGCACAACAACTCAAGCAACATTCTTATTGACAAATAGTGCGGATACAGAGTTGTTGAAGGTGTTAGATAATGGAACTATAACAGACATTAATGGTAACACATTCCATTCGTTAGGCACAGATGGGCAGATACCATTTACCAATGTTGGTGGTACTGATTTGGATTATAGTGCAAACTTACATTGGGATAGTGTTAATAGTAGGTTAGGCATAGGAACTACAACACCAAGCACAGAACTTCAAGTTGTAGGTAATACCAACACTTCGGGTTTAAGAGTGGCAGAAACAGTTGGTATTGCTTATAGTTTTTACGGACAAAGTAGTAACGAGATAGGTACAACAGGTGGTGGCGAATTAAGACTTAATACTAATGGACGTGGTGGCGGTGTAAGTATTGGTGGTATTACTCACGATGCAAAACTATCTGTAAGCGGTGCAGTTTCGGGAACAACTATAAAGGTCAAAGGCAGCGGCACAACATCAGCAACAACCACCTTCTTAGCACAGAATAGTGATGGAGATGAGTTGTTTAAGGTGTTGGATGATGGGGTAACAACAATCTCTAATGGTGGTGTATTAAAATTAGTAGATGGGGGATATACGACAACAGTACGAGCAAATAGTTACAATGCTGAATTTAGTGCAAGAAGAGATATAAATATAAAATCTACCGATGCAGCGGGAGATATTTATCTATTACCAATGTCGGGGAACAATGGATGGAAATTTGACGAATCGGGATTTATAGCTGCAAAGTCTAATAACTCAGGTTCAATTTATGGTGGGTCAAATGGGTATTTTGGCTATTATTCAGTAGGCAATACGCACGCTTATAATGCTATTGGTTTTGACAGAACAGACAATAACAACAATGGAGTTTTTTTACAATACGAAAATTCGGGTACACACTATGTTGGACTTAAATTAACCGAAGATGGCAACGTAGGTATAGGAGTTACACCAACAGCACGACTCCACGTAAAAGGCAGTGGCACAACATCAGCAACAACGGCATTACTACTACAAAATAGTGGGGCTAATACATTATGGTTGCAGCAAGATATTGGCAATATAGGATGGGGTACAAGTGATGTTGAAAATTGGCATACGAGTTTTCGAGCAATAGAGGGCAATGGTTCTACACTTTGGAGAAGTGAAAGCACAGCAGCGGAAGTATTTATCGGTTCAATAGCTAATGCTTATTATCCTCAAACGGGTGGGTGGAAGTATAAACATTCTAAAGGTGCAGCATATATATTCACAGGTTCAACAGGCGGAATAAAACTTAGGACTGCACCAAGCGGCACAACAAACGCATCACTTACTTGGGTAGATGTACTACACGCAAAAACAAATGGTAATCTCAACCTACCCAACCTACCCACATCCTCATCAGGGTTAGCATCAGGAGATTTATGGAACAATAGCGGAGTAATTAACATAGTATAATGAAAATAAATTTAACAACAACATTTGCTGACCAATTAGGCGGCAAAATCAAAAACGGCGAAGAGCAATTGACGATGGGCGATGTAATCACATCCGCATTGCTGACGCCAATGAAAGAAGACGACAAACTATCAGGAGAAGAAAAAGCGGAATTGTTTAACATTTGGTTTGACCAAATTAAGGACAAAAAGGAAGCAGATTTGAAACCGGAACAAGTTGTCAAAATCAAAGAAAGAATTGGCAAAGCCTACGCACAAATAATTGTGGGGCAATCATTCAAAATTTTAAACTAAAAAAATGTACACAGAACTAACAACAGAGGTGGACGTAACGATTGACACGTCAGTATCACCACCATTAATCGGAAAAGCAATTTCAAAAGTTTACGAAGTATCATTCGCTAACGACAAGGTGATTGTGATTGGTAGATTTGAAGGCGATGCAAATAAGCAATGGTCGTCAAGTTTCAGTCGCGATGAACTTCCAACGCAAGAAGCAAAAGAACTTTACGACGATGTCGTTGCGAACATCAATGAATTGCATTTGTGGTTCAGAAAAACGGATAAGAACTACGAAACGGATAAATGGGCTGAAGTAATCGAAGAATGATTAATTTGGTTTTGCTCTTATTGGCAATCTTGTTGTTCCTGATATTTGGAACGATAGGTTTTGTTTATTCAATTGTGTGGAGAATGATGCGTTCGGCGTCAGTCTATTTTTGGCAAATCGCAATCGCAATAGATGAACTTGGAAACACACTTTGTCAAGACTTGTTTAATAACACAATGAGGGCAGAAGGTGGACACAAATTCGGTAATAGCGATGAGACAGTTAGCTATGTATTAGGAAAGCTAAAGAAGGAAGACAAGTTACTACCAGTAGGTAAAGCGTTAGCTTGGATACTAAATAAAATTGACGAGAACCACGTTGAAGATGCGGTGCTATAATTATGGCGTTATATAACTACTTAGACAGAAATTAGGTGGATGTTAATGATTACATAGTGCCTATTGTTTCCGCAGTTAGTGGCGGTCTTGGTGGTTGGCTATTTGGTAGAAAGAAACAGAATGCTGAGACTGAGCTTATAGAAGGTTCTGCCCTGCAATCAATGCAAGAAGCTTATAGGGCTATGGTGGTGGATACCAACGAAAAACTAGAAGAGCAAAGCAAGCGGATAGACAAATTACGCAACGACTTAGAGAATTGCAAAGCGGTTAATAAGCAGACTACTAAGGAGTTATTCTTGAAAGAATACGCAGCAAAAGAGTTTGGTTTGCTGATTATTAGATACGATGGAACAATCGAATACACCAATGATGCCTTTGATAAGTATTTTGGCGTGCACTATGGCTACTTCCTTAACAATCACTACGAAAACTACTTGATAAAGAAGTTACACAAGGAGGTTGCTGAGGTGTGGGATGACTCAAAGCACGACAAAGAGTTGAGAGATTATAAAACAAAGTGGAAAGTGGAAGGTAAGCTACATAATTGCCATTGGGTAAAAAGCTATAACGACAACTTCTCTAAGGTCACTTTTGCAGTATTAAAAGTATGAGATATATAACCATATTGCTACTACTTGTTGCAGCAGCCAAGAAGAAGGATTAGTACCAGTAAATATTACTTGGTTTAAAAGAGAAGAGGTTATGTATGATTTGTTAGGGAGAAAGTTATGAAGATAATAATAGACGCGGGACACGGCAGTTATTCAGAACATAAATCCGCGATTGTAAATGGTCGGAAGGTTTACGAAGGCAAAATCAATCGGCAGTTTGCCGGGATGTTAGGGCATCTCCTGAAATGGGATGGTCATCAGGTTATTTACACGTTGCATCCTGACGATGACCGGGATTTGTCGTTGGCGTGGCGTGTGCGGGTTGCAAACCAACACCCTGACGCGTTGTTCATTTCCCTACATTCAAACGCATTCAACGGCAATGTTCGCGGATGGGAAATCTTCACATCGAAAGGTAACACCAAATCAGACTATTTATCAACGTGCATTTACAACGAAGTAGCGAAATTGAATTATGGGTTTCCGATGCGTGTTGATTTCAGCGACGGCGATGCGGACAAAGAAGCCGATTTCTACGTGCTACGAAAAACGCGTGGCGTTGCGGTATTGATTGAAACGTTGTTCTTCGATAATATTCAGGATGTGGCGTTGTTGGAAGATTTAGAGTTTAGACAAAAAATGGTCGCGGCATATTATCGCGGAATCAAAAAGTACATTGATTAAAAATATTGCATTTGCGGCATTTGTTTTGATTTGTGGTGTGTTTATATGGTCGGAGTATAAAAAGTCCCGCAAATCGCACGAAAACATTGAAATATTGGAAAATAGGATTGATTCTTTGCGTGGTGTGCGTGATACCTTTTGGAAAATAGAATATGAAACACGAATCAAATGGAAAATAAGAAATGAAAAAGACATTCTCTACATTTATATTTCTAATGATAGTTTGCAACCTATCATTCGGGCAAATCTCATTGACTCGATTGAAAGGCGATTCGGTTTGTCAGGACGTTAATTCGTATAAAAGAGAAACCATCGCGATTCGGACGTTGCTGAATGCATACGACGAACAATCTGAATTGATGCAAATCAAAGATTTTGAGATTATTAATTTGTATAAGGAAATAGAAACGCGTGAACTTATGGATTCAATCCGGGTGGATACTATCGTCGGATTGCGGGATGAAAACAAAGTCGTTTCAAGAAAAATCAAGCAGAGGAATAAGTTATTGTTAATAACGTTAGCCGCATTGGTGGTCGAAAATCTTTTGTTGTTTCGTTAATTTGAATCTTAATTCGATTCTGAATTAATCATATCGTTTGAACCCGTTCAGGAATGTTCGGGTTCTTTTTTGTTTTATCAATATTATTTTTGATATTCTAAAAACAGAATGTTATATTTGTTGCACGATATGAGTATAGAATATTGCAAAAAATGCAACGAACACATTGACACGGATTTTAGAACGTGCAGTCATTTAGACGACCAATCAATGTTGTTATCAATTAGTTATTATGACTTTGAAGAACTTTATGAATGGGAAACGGACGATGACGATGTTCGGGAGCAAATCGAAGAACATTTGAAGGAAAACTATCCGTCCGAATGGCGGAATCAAAAAAGAATCGAAGCCGAAGAATTGGCGGCTGAACTAGCAGAAAACAGATGAACAATAAAATCAAACAAGTGGTGACGGGTTTCAAGGATTCCCGTCCCGATTTACGAATTCAGGATATTGCCGCAATGGTGTTTCCTGAGAAGAAACCAAAACGTGCAAGGGAAATCTTAAGTCGTTGGCTGAATGGTCACGATTTGGAATATGTACGTGTAAAAGACATCGTGCAGATGTGCAAAGTATTCAAAGTTGAACCTAATGATTTAATCTAATGGCGAACATTAAAGAATTTAACAAGGTGCAATCCGCAATGATTGAACGCGGATTGACGAAAGAGCAAGTGACGAAAGAAGTTTCATTCGCCGTTCAGCTAATCAATAAGTCAAAACAATTACAGAACGCGACAACGGAATCAAAACAATTAGCGGTATTGAATGTCGCACAATGCGGATTGACATTGAACCCGGTGATGAAAATGGCTTATTTAGTGCCGCGTTGGTCGCCAAACGGAACGATGTGTTGTCTTGAACCATCATATCAAGGATTGGTCAAATTACTAACGGACACGGGTTCGGTTGAAACGATTCAATGTCAATTGGTTTATTCGAACGACGAATTTCAAATGAATCCGGGAGAATTCCAAAATCCGGTCACACACGTCGTGAATCCATTCAGCACGAATCGCGGTGAAATTATCGGTGTTTATGCGGTGGCAATTCTTCCATCAGGAACGAAACAAGCAGATGCGATGGCGGTCAAAGAAGTGAACGACATCCGTGAAACTTCTGAATCTTGGAAAGCCTACAAAGCCGGGAAAATCAAATCGTGTATTTGGGTTGAACATTATGGCGAAATGACACGCAAAACAATGTTGCGTCGTATTGTGAAGTATCTTCCAAAATCAGACAAGTTCGAAAGGGTTGCGGATGCGATTTCATTGGACGAATCTGATTATCAAGCATCGGACGCGGCGAAACAATACGCATATTCATTGTTGGAAAATTCAACCATCGTTGAACGATTAGAAATTGCAACATTTGAATCGGCAATTGATTCGGCATCACCTGATGAATTAAGCGACTTAATATTGAACCTTCAATCAAGGCAACGCGATAATGGAAGGTATTCAGCGAAGGAAATAAACGACAAGGTTCAACAAATTGCGAGTGATGGAAGTTAACGGATTAGAATTGATTATAATTTATTCGGGTGCATTGTTGGCGGCGTATGTCGCCGGGATGTTGACAATGTTTTTCATCATTCAGAACACGCCTGACATAATAGAGAAAAAGTAATATTTTTGTGATGCGGTTGCGGCGGCGGTCGTGTAAAAGGTTTTGATATTTCTGTTCCTTTTCCGCATCTTTTCACAATACAGAAATTTAAAAACGATATGAAGAAACTCACAAAACGAAAGGGGTTCAATTTTCTTCGAAGTTATTTCGATGTATTGAACGAATTGAAAGAAGATTCCGACAAATTAAAATTTTTAATGGCTATTATCAACAAACAATTCTTGGACGAAAACCCGGAAGGGTTGGGATTCATTGCGAATCTTTGTTATGAAAGCCAACGACACCACATTGAACAATCCGTAAAAGGGTATAAAACAAAGACAAATTGCGACCTATTGGGTAACCCATTACGAGGGGCTACCGGAGGGGCTACCGAAGGGGCTTTGTTACAAGAGAAAGAGAAAGAGAAAGAGAAAGAGAAAGTACAAGAACAACTAATGTCAGAAATTAAAATTTCCGATGTGCCGATTTCTGATGTTGAATTTTATGAAATCGCAAAGGCGTTCCATCAGCTATTTGAGCAAAACATAATTTCATCAGGTGGCACGTTGAAAAACATCCGGGCTGCAAAATTTGGAAAATGGGTTTCACCAATTAGATTGATGCTAACAAAAGACGGAATCAAAAAAGAAGATTTGCAATTGGTTTTCAAGTTCCTTCAACACGACGAATTTTGGAAACCGAACGTTCAATCAACGGCAAAACTTAGAACAAAATTTAATACAATAATCGGACAAGCGAAAAGAAATGGAAATACAAAAAAGAAATCAGGAGTATCACCCGACTTCATTGCAAATCTTTACAACTAAGATTGACGCAATTCAGGTGATGAAAGAAATCAAAACAAAATCAGCCGTTCAGGTGATGGAATCAAACGCATTCACATTGGCGACGGCACGAAAGGAATCAGGAATCGAACACGCGGAAAAATTGATTGGTCAATTTGTAGTCGAAACGGCGAACGCATTGAATATGATGTCGTCGATTTCAGAATCATCAATTCAGGCAATTGCTGAAGATGTCTATTCGGTTGGTTTTTTCCTGAACATTGAAGAACTTGGATTCTTTTTCAAGCAACTTCGTCGCGGTGTTTATGGCGAATTATACAACAACCTTAATTCAATTAAGGTCTGTACGGCGTTAAATCGGTACATTTCAGAACGTTTCAGTTATTTTGAAAGAAAATCAATATCAGAACACCAAGCGAACAAAGAAAGTGCCGCAAAACGCACGAATGAAGATGAATCATTTCGGGCAATGGTTCGGAAATCGGTGTTAAAATATAATTCCGGGAAATGAATGTTTTGAGTTTATTTGATGGAATGTCAACCGGATTAACGGCATTGAAAAATATCGGGATTGATGTTGATGTTTATTATTCGTCAGAAATTAAGAAAGAAGCGATTGAATTTTCAGAATCGAAATACCCTGAAATAGTAAGATTGGGCGACGTTAACAATTGGAAAAATTGGGACATTGATTGGTCAAGGATTGATTTAGTTTTAAGCGGTTCACCTTGTCAAGATTTAAGCATTGCGGGAAAACGTGCCGGGCTAAATGGTTCACGTTCAAATTTGTTTTTTGTATTTATTCACATATTAGAAAGAATCAAACAAGAAAATCCAAATGTTTTATTTTTTCAAGAAAATGTTGCATCAGCGACGAAAGGTGATTTGCGAACAATTACAAAAGAATTAAATGTTCAGCCATTGAGAATCAATTCATCTTTATTGACCGCACATTTAAGGGATAGATATTATTGGACAAACATTGGAATCAAAACGGATTGGTTGGGTGAAAATGTTTGCGATATTTCGATGCCAACAGATAGAAAAATATTATTTAAAGATATAATTGAATCAGGCGAAACGGGTTTGCAAAAATCTTGGACATTGACTGAAAGATATATTGCCGGAGCGTCTTACAAACACCATAATTCAGAAGAAGCACAAATTTATTTTAAATCAAGAATCAAGAAAGCAATGTTCCCGCACGTTATCGAAAACAACAAAATCAGAACTTTAACCAAAACGGAAATGTGCAGATTGCAAGGTTTCCCGGACAATTGGTTCGATGGTTTTTCAGATGTGACGGCATCTTCGTTGTTGGGTGATGGGTGGACGTTGCCGGTTGTTGAGCATTTTTTCAAACACATCAAATGATTGTGACGGCAACGAAAGGAAAGCAAACGAATTACATCACCGGGTTGACAGACAAACAAGCGGCACGGGCTAAGAAGGGATTGGAACGCGATGGATGGTCGGTTGTAATTGAAAAAGAACCAAAAAAAGTTCAATCAAATTTTTGATTTGTCAAAAAGGAATTAATTTTGTAGGCATAAACGATATGAAAAGTACACATTCAACAAAATTAGAAAGTCGTCAGATTCTGACGTATTATGAAGAAGCACTATTTGAAGGTGCTGAACAGATTTTTATCGAAGGCGGACGCGTAAATTGGAACATCTATTTCCGACCTGATGCCGAATGGATGGACATTGAAATTGAAATAGAAAGCGTTGCGTTGCAATGGGATGTCGATGGTTATCACAAAGAAACGGAACACAAATTCAGCGATGTGAAAATTGAGCAAATTCAGGTTCAGTCATTGGACTTCCAATTCAGTATCAGCGAAATTGAAATTGACTTTAAAGACGAAACATTGGAAATCAAACTATGAAGCATTTTTACATTTATAGACCGACCAAGAACCTTTGTTCTTTTTCAGTTGAAGAAGTTCGTCAGGGGTTTTATTACATTGGCGAATTCGAATCAGAATCAGACGCATTTGAATATTTGCTTCAATTGCATAGAAATCTATGCGAAACGAATAATCAAATCCGGGTGCAACTAAACATCCCGCAACCGATTATGGATTTGGATATATTCAACAACGACATCCTTTGTTGGGCATTCGTTCACGAATTAGAATTGAATGCAGAATTAACTTGGGCAATTAGACAAAAACAATTGAAATGAGACAGACATCAATTAATTGCTATCATCAGATAAAAGCGGAAGGGTTGTTATCTAAACGCAGATTTGAGGTGTACGAAGCCATTTATAGGAATGCACCTTGCACGACGAACGAAGCATTGAGAAATATTTTTTCAGGTTCACACGGGGTCGGTTCAAGGACAACAGAATTGCGTGACCTAGGAGTTATTTATGAACGATGTGTTCGTGAATGCAAAGTGACGGGAAGAAATGTTATTGAATGGGATTTGACAGACAAATTGCCGGTCAAGTCTGAAAAGAAATTGAGTGGAAAAGAACGAAGGAAATTTGATGCGTTGACGGCGTTGCGGAATTATTGGAGAGACAACAAAAATGCTAACGTTGACGAACTGACAAACATTGCTAATCTAATTAAGAAAATATGAACCATTATGGAACATCAGACGGCGGACGCGTTTCAAAATCCGTCATTGATAAAAGAATAAGAATGGCAAAGGCACACGCATTGGAATTGCAATGGAATGAATTCGGCTATAACTTTTGTGTGGACTGCCTGAAATCTTCAGGTGTTTATTTAGATTGCAGTCACACCATCAGCGTTGATGAATGTCAAAAATCCGGTAATTCAGAATTGGCGTGGGAAACATCGAACATTCAGATTCGTTGCCGTAAGTGCCATATAAATCACGACAACAAAACAAAAATAATATGATTACAGAACAGAACGAAAGATTAAGAAACGCGTTAATTTCAACGCAAGAATTTTTGCACAACAAAGGGTTCGGATGGCATTACATCTACAAAATGAACTCACGTGTTCTGAATGAAATGGGATTGGCAAAAGTGCCAACGATTGAGGTGGTCGCAGATTATTTCCTGAAGAAAGAAAGCGTCCAATTAGCATTGAAGGAAATCGGATTTGATACGAACATCTTCGGAATGGTTCAGGCGATGAAGAGCAAAACAAGAAAAAGACCATTCGTTGTTGCACGTCAATGTTTCATTTATTTGGAACGGACGTTGAACGAAACGGGTTATAAGAACATCGGTAAATTGATTGGCGGTCGCGACCATTCAACTTGCATCTATTCATTTGAGGAATGGAGTAAGTTAATGAGCATTTATCCGAACTATTTGAAGATGACAGAAGATTTGAAACAACTAATCCTGAACAAGGATGACAATTCTATGAGTTGGATGGATTTGGAAGAAATGGGAATTGAGGTCAATTAGTTTTAACGCTGAAATAAAATCCCGTTTTAATGGAATTTATTGAATGTTAAAACAAACGGAAAGTTCAATCGGATGTTCAACTTCCTGAACGTAATTTCCGCCAAGACCTTTTTTGAATTGATGGGGGTTCAATGCTGATTGTGTTGAATCCCAATCTTTGAAGTAATTCAGATAATACGGAATAATATCCGCGAACAATTTTCGGTTCGGACTATTCATTAACTTGCTTTTCATTGAATCCAAATCTTTTCTAACATATGACATATGATGCATTAGCAATTCAGACTTGTCGAATAAATGAAACTTGGCTTGGCTGATGACGCGTGTCGGGTCAACGACAACCGGGAAAGGATGAAGGTGTTTGTGTTTGTGTTCGGTTATCCTGAAGATGAAAGGTACGAATTGTCGATGTGCGACAATCTGATATTTGGACGAATGAAAGTAATTCACTAATTCACACGCGGTTGATTCAAATCCTTTTTCTATTATTAAGTTCTTTGCGTTTACGAATTGGTCGTGGTGATAGAATTCGTCACAATCAATTGACATAAAATGGCTGCAACCATTCTTTCGGGCATAGTGCAATCCTAAATTCCTTTTGTTTGTTTCGTTGATTGCCGGACGAACATCGTTTGGTTCAAACAAAACAATGTCATCGCATAGGTGGGCAACGTCATCAAACTTGTGTACTTTTCTATTCCCTACATTTGACGTGTTCTGATAGGTCAGGACGATATAATCAGCAACCATTCGCATTCTATTCATTGAATCAATTAACAATTCTTCACCATTGAACACATTGAATGCAACACCTAATTTCATAAATGCAAATATCAACTAACTTTGAAAAGTTGAAAATTGCAGATGCTTATTCTGATGAAGGGTTGATGCGTTACGCGTTGAAACTAACCGGCAACAAATTTGACGCGGATGAATTAATTTCCAAATGCGTTGAACAATGTTTGATTCGACGGGATAAAATCCGAAAGGTTCAGGCGGACGGAAAGTTTCGAAATTATTTCATCGTGATGCTAAAGTTTCAATTCCTAAAATCGCAACGCAACAAACGCCAATTCGAACCGATTGAAAACATTCAGATTGCAGCACCTAATCAACAAACAGACGACATTGAAGAAAAGGTCAACGACACATTATCCCGGATGCATTTCTATTCGCGTGGATTGTTGGAATTATACAAGACAGACACCTATCGCGGTATCGCCGCCAAAACTCAAATAAATTATATGTCAGTAGCAAACGGAATAAACGCCGCAAAGGCAGAATTCAAAAAAATCTATAAACCAATGAAAATATTTTTGGCAATCCCGAATCTTTCAGGCGTGGAATATCACCGGTTAATTGTGCCGATGGTAACGTTCGCGAAACAATACGGAAGTGACGTGAAGATTATGCCGGTCAACGCAAGTGAAAATGAAAAAGACCAATGGATTGATAGATTACCGAAGGACACGACGCACGTGATATTCAACAGAAACATTTCGCCGAACATCTTCAGACCTGAACAAGCGTTGATGAAGATAAAAGAACGAACGAACGGGAAATGTAAAATCATTTGTGACGTGGATGACTATTGGTATCTTCCGAAGAATCACATCCTTTGGGATTACTACGATAAATTGAACCTTTCAAAATGTATTCGTTCAAATATCGAAATGGCTGATGTAGTTTGGTGTACTACAAAAGAATTGAAGGATGAAATCAAATCAATCAATCAGAATGTTCACATCGTTCGTAATTGCTTGGACACGTCGGAAGAAATGTGGAATGGCGACCGGGCGAATAAGGCGTTTGATAAATTCCTTTATGCCGGTGGAACAACACATCAACACGACTTGAAACTGATGCGTGGTGCGTTGAAGAATGTTGACTTCACAATCAAGGGAACTAATAAACAGATGCGGAAATGGCAACGAAAGTATTTTCCGAATGCAAAAAGATTGCCGTTTAGCGACTTGACATCGTATGGTGACATCTATCGGGATTATGGAATAGTCCTTGCTCCGTTGGAAAATAACAAATTCAACAACCTGAAATCAGAGTTGAAAATAATCGAAGCCGGGACGTTTGGACGATGCGTGTTGGTCTCTGATTGCCATCCGTACAAGAATCACATAAAACACCTGAAGAACGGAATCAGGGTGAAGGATGGCGAGTGGCACAAATGGATTAATTGGATAAAAGGCAACCACGACGCACAACGTGAATTCGGAAATGCGTTGAAAGATTACGTGGTTAAGAATTACAAATTGAACAATGAAAACAAAATCAGATTCGACACAATGTGATTGAAACTATGGAATTAACTGAAAACCTAATTAGCAAAATAAAACAATTCATCAAGACGGATGAAGTGCATTTGGATTTGAACGAGTTGAGGGAATTGCAGAAGTATTGCCGAAGGACATTCAAATTTAGCGTGGACATTAATTGCAACGATTGCGTTGCTCGTCATATCAGACGTGTCGCAAAACATTTAGAAATTGATTAAATTTGCGAAGGTATGAACATTCAGCAATACAGAATCACGGCAACCGACGGAAGGAAAACCATCGAATCAGTTGTCATCGGAAACGACAAACAAACACGATTGAAACGCGTGTGCCGAAACAACAAAATCCCTAAAACACAATGGGAATCGTTCAACATCCTAACTGAAGAAAAACAATGAGTAAATCAAAGGACATACTAATCGAAGAAATTCAGAAGATTGACCCGGAGTGGACACGTGAAGAAATCAGCGATGTCATCAACAACGAACCAATCTTCGATGCGGCAAACAACGCAATCAAACGTCACGCAAAGGAAATGATTGAGAAAATCGCTGAAACAAATCCCGAAATAAAAAAGGCATTAGATGAATTACATCAAGACTAAAGACATAAAACCAAACCCGAATAATCCGCGAATCATTAAGGATGACAAATTCAACAAATTGGTTCAGTCAATAAAGGATTTTCCCGAAATGTTGGAATTGCGACCAATCGTTGTTGATTCTGAAATGATGGTGTTGGGTGGCAATATGCGGTTGAAGGCATTGAATGAATTGGGTGTGAAGGAAGTCCCGGTATTGATTGCCGATGAATTAACAGATGAACAGAAACGTCAATTCATAATTAAGGACAACGTCGGATTCGGTGAATGGGATTGGGATGCTTTGGC
>Ga0208425_1000209_pt1 | contig 20469 bp, 25 predicted proteins | sample DEB08_DNA_4_FD_185496 | JGI IMG/M metagenome (GOLD analysis project Ga0208425, IMG submission 185496) | Aqueous microbial communities from the Delaware River and Bay under freshwater to marine salinity gradient to study organic matter... | ecosystem: Environmental > Aquatic > Marine > Coastal ...
CAAGTTGCACGGCTGTAAAGTGATCTGAAGGCAAATCATCACTATCACCGCCAAAGCCGCCCCACATAGCGATACCAATGCTATCTTTATTCTGTCCCTTACAGTGCGCCCCTTGCATATCTAATGGGCGGCCTTCTGTGATTGTCCCATCACGGTCCACCAGAAAATGATAGCCGATCATTCGGAAGCCTCTGTCCAAATGCCACCGTTCGCATTCACGCATTTTCTCTTCAGATGTTTTGTCTGCCCACCATTCTGGCCTCGTCGCGGTGCAGTGAAGTATGATCTTGTTAGGCTGCATTCAAACCTCCATATCCACAATCTGACCTTGCGGGTGCAGACCAGTATTATGCGCTCCAAGCCTATCATAACTGAGCATTAAATCAAGCTGTGCGCGTTCCAGCGCCCTAGCGAGCTTGTGAGCGCGGCTATGCTCTTTCTGCACGTGTTGCTGTGCCTGATGGTTTTCTATGCTCTCACGCGCCCTCTCAGGAGTTATGGCGAAGGGGAGATTACCTACTGGATCAAGCATAGAACAACCAAAGAAAGCCAGTAAGACCGCCCATCAGGACAATAAACAAAGCAATGCCAGCAATCCATTCAAGAATTGCTTGCTTGATTTCTAGCATTCTGAATTGATGCTCCCTCTTTCGCTTCCTGATTTCAGCTTCTATTTTCAAAAACTCTTGCCAATGAGATGGGCCAAGAATAGCTGGGTGGGATATAATCTGCCGCAATTCATCGCGCATTTGCTGTGCCTTTTTACGCGCAAGAAAAACCTCCATAGCTTGTGCTTGCGCACCGCCACCAAGGGACTTATACCAAGGTGGCTTTTCTGTCATTTTTTCTGCTTGGTCCAAATCAGCCATGCAGCCAGCCCAATCTTGAAGCTGCTGCCCCATATCTTGAAGATCACGCCCAACCTGAATGCCCTTCTTGAGAAAGTTAAAAGCTGCTGTTGCTCCAGCAATTGCAGTAACAGGGTCTATCATGTATCATAAATCCTCACAGGGCAGACGTAGTTGGGGGGAACTACATAGCTCTTATCATACCACAAATATGAGGGTCTGTCATACCCACAGTCATAAGCACAAACCTGATAAAGACCTAGTGCGAAAGATTGGCCCCAAAATATTGCGACCAAAGCGCACACTATTTATTTAAACTGCGTATTTCGTTATATATTTGCTTTTGATCTGAACGCACTTCTTGCAGAACTAAATTCATATTTTCTAATTGAGCTTCTAAAACTTGTATCTTTGTCTGATTAGTAAATATCATTTTTAATACAGCATAAAGCCCCGCCAAAACAGCGAGGCAAAATGCTACTACTGGACTTATTATTGCGTCGGACAAGCTCATTAACCCGCTTTATCAATTGTTTCTAAGTCAGATTTTAACATATCCAGAAATGCTTGGCGACCCACCTTTAGCTGCATTAGATTAAATTCCGCAGAGGAAATTTTGCCATCCAATGATCCAATGTGATTAATACAAGCCTTCGCATGGTCTGATAGTTGATCTTCCGTATATTCTACATCGTCAATCGTAATGACCTTTTTGTCTTCAGCCATTTTGATCTCCTTTCTGTGTTATTCAGCGGCCCACGGCACTCCCGCTGCGCTGGTTGGGTTTTTGTCAGCTTCAATCTTAGCAGCAATCGCCGCTTCGACATCCGCTTGGTTTGCTTCGGCTTGCGCCCACGCAATACAGTTGGCCTCAGTCACACTATCGTAAGCAATGAAACCATCCGCATCCGCATCTGGTGTGTGGCTAGTTGTGCCATAGCTAGATGCTGAGTAATCACCGTCTACGCCTGTGCAACGCCAGTGTATGACAGTGATACCACCGTCTGATAAGTTACGTTCAGTCATTGGGACTGACCATGTGTATGTTACAGCCATAATGTTTTCTCCTTTAGGCGTTTTCTAAGGCAGTAATCCGTGCCTCTAGTTCTTTGATTGTAGCGACCAAGAGTGGCACTAGCTTGCTTTGGTCAATGCCTTGGTAGACAGGGTTACCATCGTCATCGACCTCATTGTGTGTGCCTGTGATTGCTTCTGGAACAACCGACTGAACTTCGTGCGCAATGAAGCCATCAACGGTTGTGTCTGGATTAACAATGAAGTTGAAACGCTTTGGCTCTAGCTGCTTAAGACGATTAGTTGCGCCTGTCAGTTCAACCACGTTTTCTTTTAGGCGGTAATCGGACGTGGTGTTGTAAGATGTTGATGATGTTGTTGATTCGATTGTTCCAACGGTTGCATCAGATGTGTTTAAGAAACGTGTCATAACCGCAGTCTGACCACCTGTTGCATAAGCACTCTTTATATTTAACGGGATTTGATTTACTGTGGAACTTGTTTGGTCAATGAAAATACCTGTGTTGTTTCCATTGTTATTTACAGTTAAATAGCCTTTTTGCGTTGTGGTGTTGATCATAACACGACCACTGCTGTCGATGCGCATGCGTTCTGATGATACAGTTCTAAATATTAACGGCTCAGACGGACCCATCGTGCCTACAATGTTATCGCTTCCCGTCTGACCTATAAGCTGCAAGCCGCTTGTTCCAAACACACCAATAACCGCTTGACTTCCACTCGCCATTGTCAGCCCATCGCTGGTCAAAGTACCCGTGATGTCTACGCCTGTGCTGGTGGTGGCGAGTTTGGGTGCCGCATCGAAGAAGAGCTGAACGCTATCATTTTGATTACAAACAATATAATTTTCATCGTCTGGTGTACGAATTTGGATGTCGTTTCCACCTCGAATACGAAGGTCACCTGTGCCTACATCATCAATATAACTATTAGACCCATCATGGTAAATCTGCAAATCAGACCCAGCGCCGAAGATGGCTTTGTCGTTGTCGCCGAAGGTAATATCTGCGGATGTACTAGCGCCAGCTAAGGTTGTCGTGCCTGTGGCTGTTAGGTTGGTAAACGTACCCGCGCCAGCCGTTGTTCCACCTATTGTTACACCATCAAGAGTGCCTGACGTAAACGCAACATTTGATCCGTCTTTTCTAGCAAGTTCAATCCCGCCAGCCGTTGCTCCATCATGCACATGAACAGATTTGTTGGTTGTATTGACTGAAAGTTCGCCCTCTGCACCCGTGAAAGACGTGTGCTGCGTGGCTGTGCCTCTTCGACGTTGAACCTGTTTTGTCATACTAAGTCACTCCTTTGAGCGTAATTTATCATGTTTCTTCCAATGATGATAGTTGTTCCAACGCCCATGTGAACTGCGGATCATCTGGTTCGTATAGCACGACTTCGATCTGCATGGTATCATCCTCAATCACTGCAATCTTATTTAGCGTAACACCAAGCTCATTCTGGTAGCCACTGATGATTTGTCCAACTTGTGCCGTCATTATGTTACCTCGTAAACCTTCCAACTCAGGGTCAAGTTTGTGCTCACCACATTTGAAATTGTAGGCGTGACTTTAATCCAAAGCTTCGCAGTTCCTGACCACTGTGTGAGTGGAACAATATCACCACGAAAACCCCAACGGACCGTTGTAGGATTATTAGTCACATCACTCGTTAAAGCAGTCACAGACCCACTGTTTCCAATCGCAACGAGATAAGTTTTATTTGTGCCAGCCCAAGCAGAAACATTGATGTTTGTTTGAATATAGAATGGAGTTACTTCAGTTGGGTCATCATTGGTTGTACCTCCAATATTCCCCGCGCTATAGCTGCCACTGTCCACTTGTAACTGACGCGAAATGACAACACCGTTAAATTCAGCAGAACCATCTTTCTTAATACGCCAACCAGCCGAACCCGCAGAATAATTATCAGACTGAATGGTGTCTGCGATTTTAGCTGATGTAATCGCCGCATCATCAATGTGCGCACTGTCAACCGAAATTGTACCTAAGTCAGCACTGATTGCTGATAGTTCGCTTACACTAATCTTAGCCGCCGTAACGGCACCTGTGGCGATCTTGGACGTAATAATAGATGATGCCGCAATCTTATTCGCCGTAACCTGATCCGTGCCGATCTTGGCTGATGTGATGGCGTTCGCCGCAATGCTCTCAGCCACAACTGCACCAGCGGCAATCTTTTCTGCTGTTACTGCGTCAGCCGCTAGTTCAGACGTACTAACCGCACCAGCAGCAATAATACCTGCCGTTACACTATCAGCAATCAATTCTGACGTGCCAACAGAATTTGCGGCTAATTCATTGGCTGTAATGGTATCAGCAGCTATCTCATTCGCCGTAATAGTATTAGCTGCAAGTTGTGACGCAGTTATAGTATTAGCAGCTATCTCATTTGCTGTTATTGTATTAGTTGCTATCTTTCCAGCCGTTATAGTATTAGCTGCAATTTCATTTGCCGTGATAGCCCCAGCAGCAATCTCTGAGGATGTAATAGTATTCGCTGCTATTTCTGTAGCTGTAACCGCATTCGCTGCTATCTTTCCAGCAACAACTGCACCAGCAGCGATTTCAGCAGCCGTGACTGCCCCTGCCGCAATTTTAGCAGTGGTAATAGCCCCAGCAGTAATTTCTGCCGCTGTGACGGCTCCCGCTGCAATCTTTTCTGTAGTGATAGCGTCAGCAGCAATTTCATTTGCCGTAACTGCACCAGCAGCAAGTTTACCTGTCGTAACAGCACCCGCTGCTATTTCAGATGCTGTCACAGCCCCCGCTGCTATCTCACCCGCCGTAATGGTATTTGCAGCAATCTCATTTGACGTAATTGCGCCAGCAGCAATCTCTGAAGCAGTGATAGCATTAGCTGCAATTTTAGCAGTTGTCACTGCATCTGCTGCGATCTTAGTTTCTGTGATAGCCCCTGCTGCAATAACGTCAGCAGTTACAGCATCATTTGCGATCTTAGCACTTGTGACTGCATCATTTCCAATCTTGGCTGCTGTAATAGCTGAGTTGGCGATCTTAGCGGATGTGACTGCATCTACGCCTAGCTCTGTCGATGTAATTGCACCAACCGCAATTTTAGCAGTCGTGACAGCATCATTGCCGATTTTAGTTGCTGTAATAGCTGCATCCGCAATCTGACCACTTGCAATCTGACCTGTTAAATCAGTGGTTGGAACTGCGGCAGTCCAAGCATTACCTGTATAGCGGTACAGCTTATTATCTGTTGTCAACAGAACAACTCTACCCTGCGTCAAGTTGGTCGTTGGCAATGCTGATACGCGCTCAATAGGACGTAGATCGTCGCTAAAAATATCTTCTGGAAGCGTACCAGATAAATCAAGTGTAGATACAGCAGTCGTCCATGCGCCACTGACTAATCGGTAAATCTTGCCGTCAGTTGTAAGTATAACAACCTGTGGGCCAGTATAACCTGATACAGTTGGTAAGCTAGACACAACGCCAACAGGTTCAATACCTGATGCAAATGATGCAAAACCAATAGACCCCGCTTCAACCTGTGAGGCTGTATAAATATCAGTTGACCATGATGAAGTTGCATCATCCCAACGATAGATTGTAATGTCAGGCAACAGCAGAACAAGCTGACCATCAAAGTCACCAGATGCTGGCAAGCTGCTTACTGGCTCAATACCAAACGCACCCGCCTCTTGAAATAGATCGTTGACTGCATCATTGAAGTCATTAGGTGTAATAAGCAATGTAGTCGCATTTACGCTAGACGTGAAGTCTGACTTGTTGAGCGACAGGTCAACCGCTCTTGCCCAATAGTATCGCGTGACATTGTTCGCCAGATTGCCGCGAAAGAAGTTACTACTGCCAGATGAGCCAATAAGTGACGCAGTTGCGAGATTATTTGTTGTATTCTCCCATATTTCAATATGGCTCAAGTCCTGATCCGCTGGGTTAGTCCATGACAATTCAATGTACTTAGACCCCGCAACAGCAGCTAAACTAAGAGGCTCATTGGGTGGATCAGTATCCCCCTCAGAGGCAAGCGTGGCAGTAACAAAAGTCGATCTGACATCAAGCGCAGATACAGCACGTACTTTGACCTGATAATCATACCCGTTTAGAACAGGCTGTATTAAGAATGATGTGGTCGTAGTGAATGCGGAAACAAATTCAGCGTCAGCATCTAAAATTTCCTCATTCGTTAATCCATAATCTTCGCTGGTTTCATCCAACGCATCTGCAATGCTGCCCCAGTTTTCTTGCTCAGTATAAGTGGTATTAACTAATCCATAGTCCTCTGAACCGCCAAGACGCTTAAATTGCACCTCATAATGATGAACGAAAGCATTAACAGCCGCAGTCCAATCAGCGCGTATAGCTGGAATAGTTATACCATCATCATTAATTACTGCTGTTGCTGTAAGAGATAGACTAGTTGGCGCTGCAACAGTGCGAAATTGTGGTAATGTTGTATTATTGGATATAATAGCCGTTTCTTCTGCGTTCCAATCAAATGCAGCGGATGATGTTTCGCGGAGCGTAAGATTAATCCTTAAATCACCAGCATCTTGATTTGCCGCTAATCGCCAGCCAATGACCTCAAATTCTTTTGCACTAAAACCATATCTCGCATTGGTGAATGCTATAATGTCGCCAACTTCAATCTCAAATGCCTCTAAGCCAAAATCAGCAGAAAGCGTCATTTGCTCACGACCGCGAAAAAGCGTCAATTTAGCAAGTCTCTGGGCAGTCGCTGCACTTGTGGTGTACGGTAAAGTTAAATCTAATTTAACCTCTTCGCCGCCATCTTCTGCCTTGAAAGCTGCGCTTGTAATTTGTGGATAATCTGCCGTTATATAGTCTTGATTTGCATCAATAAATGTACCTGAGACAGTGTTGAAGTTGTCTCTCATACTAATTCGCGTATCTAGCGAGATAGGTCCACGCAGGTCATCCAGCGTCAGTGTTTTAACTGGTGATGAATATGCACCCGCCTTGAGCTTCCATGCCCCAGCGCCCCAGAAAAGTGTCCCTGCGCAAGCTGTTGTCATGCTTTGAAGTACATCACCAACAGAGCGGTCTGCCCTTACAACCCCATTGATCGTATATCTATTTTCAGACCCACCACCACTCAATGTGACACTTTCATCGCACTCATTTGCAGCAGCTTGGAATGACGTATCATCTATGCTGCTATCATTTAATCCATAAGAGGATGCAATAAAATCACGAATACAAAGCGCAGCATTATTGGAATAAGCAGTTGATGCTGATCTTGGGTCATAGACCTTCTTGCCTTGAACCTTTGCTGTAATTAATGGCAAGCCATTTGGAAATACATCCTGATCGTATTCATACCTGACATAAAGATAAGCAATACCATTACCAACAAAATTGCTATCAACAGAGGTTTCACTAACTAAATCACTATCTGCTGTTGTCTGAGAACCATCATGCTTCTTAATACGGATTTTGCTGTTATAATTTACTTGCTCATCACCTGTACCCGCTACACTAACAAAGCCATTGGCATCAATTGAAGCGATTTGATCATTAATATAAATATCGCCAATGCTATTTAATTCATGCCCAGCAAGTACAATGACTTGGTGCAAGTATTTATTATCTGTGCCTGTGCTTTCGTAGAAAGTAACAACACCGCCTTTTCTGATTTCACCGTACACAAAATCATGCGGTGCAGAGACATCTTTACTATTAACCAATAGGCCAGCAGATGATCCAGTTCCAAAATCAGGTTTAGGCGCAAGGGCTTGCAACGCCCATGATGTTACGGCTGTGTAGGCTACATAACCAATAACAGTAGCTGCTGTTGTTCCAGCCAAAGCTGGTGCAATAGCTCCTACTGCCGCAATAAACACTTCTGGCATACGCGGAACACGATCCCAGCTATTGAAGCTTTTAAGGGTTAAGTCGCCTAATTTATATCTATTCATGCCCTAACCCATGCTTGATGAATGTAATCTAAGGGCAAGTATATCATACCTTCCTTGGATAAGAAAACTGCCTTCGCACCCGTACAGATACCCATTGCACCACCAATAACCCAACGCTGCGCTCTTTTAGTCAAAACCAGACCACCCAAAGGAGGAATGTGCTTAACCCTCTGCAATCTAGCATCAACAGCAGAGATAAAGCTAGAAAAACCAAACTCTTTCCTTAATTGATCCCGCCTCATAGGTACTCCATCCTTCATGTACCTATCAAGCCAATCATCAGCCCAACCTTCACCATACATTGCGTGAAATGCGTTATTGGTAAAAGTAAGGCAATCATGTTTGCCCCACTCAAATGGCTTATCACTTGCCCATGATAAATAAGAATTTAGGCTCTCTCGCGTCCCCATACGATGTCCTTATCTTGCATATCAGCAACGTAAGAAAAGAACGTATCGCCACTATGCCGCGCAATATGGTTTTCATGGGTATAACGACGATTACTTGCACGCTCCAAGCCAATCAGCTTACTCTCAACCGTCAAAGTGATTGTACTTGTTTCACCACTGTCCTCAATAGACATAGTGTTTATAAAGCCGCTAAATACTTCGATTGCAGTTGTATCATCAGTCCCAAAATATACTCTACACAATCTTCTCTGATATGGTTCTGATAAAGCTAGTGAAACAAGGCTAGATGCAATACCGTTCAATGTAATTGTGATATTCTTCGCTGATAGATCATTAACCTCTTCAAGACCACTAATTGAAAGCACATTGCCCGATCCAGTATATGTTTCTAAGTTGACAGTTTTGTCACCGTAGCCTGTCCATAAACGAATGGCGTTTTCTCCCGAATAACCACCTTGGTCATATCTCGTATCATCGTTATCATCAAAGAGCGCTTCAACAGCATAAAAAGGTTGGACAGATGGCTGACTGAGTGCTGTGAGTAATGCTGCTGGAACTGTGCGGCTCATACTGCCTCCACTGCACCAAAGGTGATGCCATATAAGCTTGCCTGATTGATAGACCAAGATGTTTCATTTGAGGCAAGCCTAAAGACGCCTTGTGTACTTTCCAGAGTGACTGAAGCATTATCCGCTATACTTGTCCGCACATTAGGCCAAACGTCTACTGTGGCGGCTCCTGTGCCATCCGTATCCACATCATTCAGTACCTTAAACAGTTGCCGCGATGTGCCGCTACCGATCTGCATGTAATCACCAGCTTTGAGAAAGTCCGTTGTGCTTAATGGTGCGCTATCAATTGCAATCGTATTACCTGACGAAACAGCGCCATTGACTAATACTGTGTCACTATCACGCCCTGATCCAAGCGGAGTACATGCCAACGGATCACCTAAGTAGAATGTGCCAAGCTGCCCTTTTAGCGAGACCAACCATGCCACCCAACGCTCCGCATCTGATCTTCGCATTGGTGGAAGCGTAACATCTGCTTGCCACATTTTACCAGCATACTCATGCGCCTGACCTGCAAACGTAAATGGACTGCGTGAATAAGCCACAGAATTGATTGCGCGAAACTCAATACTGGTTATGCCCGTATGGGTCAGCAGGGAAAGAGGATAACTAACAGCCATTATGCAAACGCCCTTCCATATGATCCACCACGCCTCTTAGCGTCCGATACAGCAGCCTTTGCGCTTTCTGCTATCTGAGGCATCAAGCCTTTTATTTCTGCTCTTACTGTTTGCTGCACACCAGTAGAAACATTAATCGTTTGATTGACAACTACTGTGCCACCGCCAAGCTGATTATTCGGTATTACAGTGCCGCTACGATTAGGAACTATAAGCTCTGGACCACGTTCACCGACAAGATAAGGAGAGCCAGCAGAAACAGGACCGCCCATTGCTCTTCTAGGAATATCTGGCGCAGGTCTGCCACCACCCATGCCGCTACCGAATCCAATCAAAGAGCCGCCAGAAAATAAAGATACAGCCCCAGTAATAAATCCAGTGACCTGCTTAGCAACAAAAATTCTATATAGCTCTTTTATTATATCAGATGCCATTGCTTTAAATGCGTCTTTTGCAGATGTTGTTCCATCGAACATAGACATAAATGCTTGCTCCATAGAACTTTCCACACCTTGCATGATTGAGTTAAGACGCTGCATTTCTGGGGATAATTCTTTTATTTTATTGAACCCTTCAGAAATCTTATCAGTAGCTTTTTGACCAGACTCTCCAACAGCATCAAGACCCATTTGCAAACGTGCAAATTCTGCAACCACTGGATCATAATTCGGATCACGCGGATCAAAAATTACATCATTAAAAACTTCTGCTTTTTCTTTTGCAGTTTTTAAACGCGCAACTAAATCCTGCAAGCTACGTATTGGGCCTTCTTTAAGTTTTCCATCAAGCCTAGCTGTCAAACCTGTTGTTTCAAATATTTGATCACCAAAACTTACAAATCCATTTGCTGCATTTTCCAAAGCATCTTCCAAAATTTTAATATTACTTTTTGTTGTTTTTAATTGTTCTGCTGTCGCATCTTCTGCTTTTAAAAAATCACGTTGTCTTACAAGAGCATCAGCTAATCCTTGCTCATATCTTTCCAAAGCCTCTGCATTTTGTGCCGTTGCAATGGCTCCATCAGCAGTAGTTACTGAAAGCGAATTAATTGCCTCTCTGAAAATTTGTATATTTCCAACAATTTTCTCATATTCATCCGATCCTAATTTTAAGGCTTTTTGTTCTGCGATTATTGCTTCAACATTTGAATATCTTTGCTTTGCCTCTTTGAGTTTTTCAATTGCCGCTGAAACAGACATATTTGTAGACTGACCTAAAGCCATAGCCAGATTTTGACTTTCTCTAATTTCATCTCCCATCGCGAGAGTTGTATTATCTAATGCTTTTTCCAATTCATAATTTGGATTTATTAATTTTTGAATTGCTTCATAAAATACACCAATATTAGAAGCTGCTGTTGCAATAAAAGATGCAAGATCAGTAATTACAGGCAATAAATCTGCAAGAGCAATGCTAAACTGCGCGGAAATAACTTTTGAAGCTAAATCAAATTCTTCTTTGGCTTCTTTTGCTTTATTAATCATATCCTGTGACATAACTGCGCCAGCATCGCTAAATTTTTTTGTTAAACGATCCAATTCAGCGCCATTATTAGCAAAAGCACCTTTCAGTAAAGTTGCATCCGAAGCTAATGCTTCAAGATAAAATGTCATGTCAGCTTGCGATAAATTAGCTTTTTCAAGAGCATTAATGTAAGCACCTAACTTTTGATCTGATGACAAATCAGCAAAGTTTTTTGCAGTCAAACCAACTTTCGGACCAATATTTTCAAAAAAATCAGCTAATGGTCCAGCACCAGTTTGAACATAATCTCCAAATTTATCATTAACATCCTTTAAGATGTCAGCCAGCTTATCTTGTTCTACGCCAAAATTAGAAGCAGCGAATGCTAATCCTTGAAATTTCTCCGCAGACACACCGGCTACATTTGATAAATTTCCTATATCAATCGCAGATTGAGCAATATTTTGCAAACCACTAACTGCAAATGCTCCCGCCAATAGAGGACCAAGACGCGCAGCCGCCTTGCCCAGCAAATCGAAAGACATTGAGGCTCCACTCAATTCTTTTTGCGATTTAGAAGCAAATGCTTGAACTCTTCGATTTGCGCGATCCATTGCTTTCGTGAATTCTTTATCACGCGCTGCGAGAATGATGTTAAGCTGCTCTGCGTTGATTGCCATCTACTCGCTCCACAAGTTGTTTATACTGTTCCTTGGTCATGGCTTCCGACCCAGCTTTTTTAGGCGAGTGTGCATCAGACCAACCTTGGAACACAATCCACGTATCTTTCGGGATCATATCACGTATTTCTTCCGGCTTTAACCCCGCAATAATTCCATTTTTAATCAGGCCACGGACGCCAAGCCGCTTTGGTTTGTGTCCGTCATCTTTTTTTTTACTTCATTTCCTTCTGCGATGTCAGGCATAAAAGCTATTCCAACAACAGCTTGAGCGATTTGATAAAATCTCATTAAATCAGCAGGCGTAGATTTTGAAATAACTTCATCAGCTTCATGATCTTTCATGCCGCCACCAACCAAACCAAGCGCTAAAATATCTTTGACTTCTTTGCTTGATGGTTTTTTCCCACGGTCAAAGAACCCTTCCCAAAGCTCAAAAATACCGCGATGCTTATCTTCAAAGCGTTCTATTTCACGGTTTCTGAGTTTGAAAACATAAGAGGTGTCATTGATATATTCAACAACACCTCCACGCGGCGCTTCAGCCGTAATAGTCATGTTATGCCGCCGTAAATGTTACTGCACCAGAACTTTCAAGTGACAATGAATAAGTTACGCCGCCTTCTGTCTCACCGCCAAATTCTAGCGATGCGATGCGAAATGTTCCAGCATATGTTCCAAAATCAGGAACAACAATTTCAAAGCTAGTGCTGTTATCATTTGCCATCGCAACAGTATTCATCCGCGCTTCCGCAGTGCTATCTTCAAAAAACCCATCCCCAGAAACGGATACGTTTTTTAGGCCAGCAAGTGTTTCAGTCCAAAGCGCACCTTCTGGTGTTGTGCAGTCTGGTGTTGTCACATCAATGCTAGAATTGTTCAATGTCAGCGATTTGGAGTTTAAACCGCAAAGATTGTTTTTTGTTCCCGCGCCATCGTCGATCTTCACCAGCAGGGCGCGTCCAAGTTGTTTAGCCATGATCGGCCTCCTTTGTTATGCGCTTGCCCACAGCGCGGAGTTTAGGCGGTATCAAGCATTGCTTGAAGTGAAATAATAGCCGTATATCCACGACCATCTTTATCTCTTGTCGCATAAAATGCTTCAAATATCAATTCCACAAGAGTAAAGCCCGTTACTGTGACAGATGTTTCTTGACGATGCAAAGCAGCTTTAATTGCTTCAGCAATTTGTGAAGCCTCTACACGACCTGATGCACTTCTCGAATGCGCTTCCATTGAAACATCTACAAGCGCACCTTGCGCGGTATCAGTATCAAAAGCATTAGCTTGAATAGTATTAAAGCGCAGATACGGAAAAACAACATCCTGTGGAGGTTCATCATAAATTCGCGTGGATACCAAAGCAGTAACATCGCTGTCAGCCACAAGCGCAGCGCGAATGCCTTTTTGTACCGCAAGCGTGTAACCGTCTGCCACTAGCTCATTGCCTCCTTAATTGCTTTGTCAATGTTTCTCTTTACAGCACGCTTATGACGCTCACCAATAATTAATTTTACAGTAGACCGAAATTCGTAGCCAAATTTCATATCACCCCAACCATAGTTGATGGCATTAGCTGCAAGCCCATCTTCATCGGCTCCCTCATAAAAGTTTATAAATCCTATAATTGCATTTTCTTTAGAAATAACTTTATGATTTATTCCGTCCTTTAAGTCGCCAGACGCAACCGGCACAATAGTTTTAGCTTTTCGAGAACCCGACTTTACCGTGCGTTCAATTGATTGCGCCAAACCTTCATGCGTTTTTTTTGGAAGGTCTTTAAGCTGCTTCATCAGTTTTTTATGACCCGCAATCTTCATGATGCCACGCCTTTTTCAAGAACAAATTCCAGCAGAGTATTTTTTGAATCAACTTGAATTGCATTTTTTATTGCCCAAGTTATGCCTCGCGCTGAAACACGATCCGCAGCCGTAATTGTTTGAGTTGTGCTATCAGAACGAACCCTCAAAGTGGCAAGGCTTACATCTTGTAAGGCACCACCTTCAATTCTTTCTTTGCCTTTTTGCTCACGCAAATCACCATAACGTGTTATCAGATTAGACCACCCAGAATAAACATTACCATAGTCATCAACCGCACCTTCAGCCATACGCTGAAAAGTTATTCTCTCCCTCATTAAGCCAGATTTAACCATACCAACTCGTGCGCTCCAAGTTAATAAGATTGTCAAAGCCATAAGGCACGGGAGTTAAAACATCTTGTTGTGCTTGCTCTCTATTTTCATAATGGTAAGCAACGAGCATCATCAAGGCATGACGAACTGTTGCAGGTACATCTGACGCAGCATCACCATATCCGATTTCATACTCAATTCGAATTGCATCGTGACGTTGCTGAGTAGTAGGCCAAGTAAAGCCCGTTTTAGGTTGAATTACACTGTGATCACTCAGCCCAAAAACTTCATAATTTGATAAGGTATCAGTCTGCAAAGCTCCATTTGTGTCATAATATTTAACAGCAGTAACAGATTGAACTGGTGTCAGCCTCAAATGCACTTCTCGCGGTGGATTTGGCTCAAGCCATTGCGCCCACTTTTGTGTAATCATAGCCTTGCCAAGAACACCAAGCACATCAACATAAGCAATAGAAACATCAATCAATCGGTTTATAAGAGTATCATCATCAGAATGCTCAATTCGCATCTGTGCTTTTACTTCCGACAAACTGATAGGCTCAACAAGTGGCGCATCTACCCGCTCAATAAGATGAAAACCGTGCAATGGTGCTGGCATTTTTAGACTTCCCTAACAGCCTTGCGTGTTGCAACTTTTTTTACGGCACGTTCTACTTTTGGCTCTGCATCTACAGGTTCCGCAATTCCCGCAGAAATAAATCTCTCAGCTTCGGCTGAGTTACAGTCAATAACATCGCCAGCATTATGAGAAAAATCTATTCCAGCCATGCCTGTCAAAAGTCTAACTTTCATTTCTTTTATCCTTTTGCAGAGACAGGGCCGCTTATGCAGCCCTGCCTGTTGATTATTATGCAGTAATCAAGTGCTTGATTGCCGCTGTGTTGGTCAATACACCGTCAAAGCGAATAAAGCCCAAGATGCCGTAATCAGGCGCAAAGCGTTCTGAAGCAACATAAAGCGATGGTGCGCCTACCTTGCGAACATAGAACTTTGACATATCACCAAACAACATCACCTTTTTAGCAGTTGCCAAAGAATCCATTGCTTGGTTTACGACGACATTATAGCCCAAAATGCTTTGAGGTATGCCAGCTTGATAGTTGCCCATCTGCCAGAGATAGTTGCCATTTCCATCTTTCAGCTTACGAACAGCCGCAAGAGTGCTATCATTCATCATGATAGCTGCACTTGGAGATGAGCGGTATGCTGGATCGACTGAGTGAATCAAATCAATGATTTCATCAGCCGTTACAGCCGCAACAGCCGCAGCGGTTTTACCAAGTGATGAATTGGTGACAATACCCTCTACATCAGAAGAACCTGATCCAGTTGTAAGTTTGCTGTTAGCAATACGCCCAAGGCGCTCACCAAGCAATTCACCCAACAGGCTCTCCATGTTTAGAACACTATCAGCATTCAATTCGGCAGACCAACGAACCCATTCTGTATCAAATGAGTATGCACCCAATGATTTTTGACCAAAGGTTACATCTTTACCACCATCATCAGTTGGCTGTGTGCCTTCTGTATGTGCTTCAGCCGCAACAGTCGTATCATCAACAGTTGGAATATTAAACGTATTACCGGCAGTCGTATTTATGACGGTGAATAGATTTCCATCATACATTGGACCCGTTGCGATCATAGCTTTGTCAATGAAAGTTGCCAACTCAGTCGGAACTGTAAAACCACCAGCAGTTGTTGTTCCACCTGTTTGTGCGCGTGTTTCAGAACCCTTCAAAACATTCCGAATTTCGCTATCAAGGCCATTTACACCGCCATTTGCAAGCATTTGATAAAATGCGTTCCGATAATCCATTTTAAAGCCTTCGTCTACCGCAGGGGCAGAACGCTGCTCAAATACTGGACGCTTGGAAACATCAATAGCTTCAGAAGCACGAAGTGCCGCTTCTGCTTTTTCCATACGCTCAACGCGAGATGACAACTTGTCATGGTCAGCCATCATTGCATCAAATTCACGCTCGATTTCAGCCGCGCGTTCCTCTGAAATATCGTCCGTCACTTCAGACAATTTTGATCGGGCTTCAGTGGCGATTCGCGCCATCTTCTCCCGAAGGTCTTTAATATCAGCCATTGTGGGCCTCCTTTAAAATGCGCTTGCCCAAGGCGCGGATGGGGGGCATTAACAACGGGAGCCGCCGTTATTTCTGAAACTTCGCCTTCATTCTAAGACGCCGCGAAGTCTGTTTATTTTTTAATTTGCTGCGATGCTTTTCCAATGACCGCAAGCCGATTTCTGTACCGTCATAAGCTGGGGTGGTAACAATTGAAACATCGTAAAGCTGCGCTTCTTCAATCATCCGCTTTGGAATTTTTTTACTATCATCCCATGATTGCCTTGTCGGAACGAAAGCAAAAGACATTTTATCTAAGTCTCCGCGCTTCATTTTTGGAACAATTGACCGAACATCAGGATCAGATGCGTCAAGAGATGCTTCCATGTATAAACCATGCTCATCTTCTTCTAATCGCAGAGTGCCAGAACGTGTTCGCGCCAAAGGCAAACCCTCATGGTTAATCAAAAACACAACGTCATCACGTCCAATCGCATCTTTAAATGCACCGCGATTAATTTGCTCTGTAAACATTCCACCAATATTTGTTTCCTGATCGAAAACAGCAGCATATCCAGAAACACGAACATCGCCAGAATGAGCCTCACGCACTTCTAGCTTTTGCGCAGGGCGAAACTCGCGCTCCAATTCCACATCGCTTTCTTCTTGGTATTCTTCCGATTTACCAAATACAACAATGACCTCAGTGTCATTTTCTTCAATTCGCTTTATATGACGCTTTTCATCGTCATCCTTAAAATCGTCATTGATTGACGCATCTGGTTCTGCGCGATAATCCATATCATCAGCCTCCATTTGTTGAGACAATATCACAAAATTACGGTCATCGTCCACAGGAACCGCAGGTTCGAACTTTATTGGATTGAAATTATTGCGCTCTAACCAATCTAACGCAGCTTTTTCTGTGAAATAATCAATGTCAAAGCGTATTGACTGAATTTCAGCATTTCCATCTTGAATGCCATAAACAAAATCAACGCCAAGACCACCCTCATCTTCTACACGGCGATAATAATCATAACCCTCTGGCTCCCGAATACGCGCTGCGTGTTCTCCCTCATAAGGTCTTTGCTCACGGTCCTCATCTTCTAATTGGCGCTCAACCCAAGCCTTGCCACTATCACCGGACCATAAAGCCCATGCAATGCGCCCTGCGCTTGGGAAGCCATCTTGATCTGGATAAAAACCCTCGCCTTCTTTATCAACTTCATGACGCGCAAAATAACTACGCATCCTGCGAAGTGTTCGCATCGAAAGATTGCGTTGATTTACAATATCTCTAGCTCTAGCAACACCGACTTGTGTGCCGCCTCTGCCATACTCTTCACGCCAATCCAAACCGCGTTGAGCTTCTTCAGCCATTTCTTTAGTCGGTATCGGCATTCAATCCCCCGACTTGCGCCGCAATCGGTACAGTCGCACCTTGGATCATTAAGTTATCACCCTCATCCATTGGTGGTAAATTCTCAATATCACGAACTTCATTTGGTGTCCTAATTCCGTTTTGAATACTGGTCGCGTGGGCTTCCATACGGGTTTTAAAGTCACCGCGCAGCAATCCATCGACGTTAAATTCAACATATTGCGCAGAATTTCTTCCAAACAGCTTCAAATTCATTTCTGCCTCAGTTTGTTCCACCCAGCGTTTTACTGTATGTTTTACAAAATGAAGGTCTTGTTGTTCCGTATTGCTAAATGTGCCGTGCGTTAAATCTTGTAGAAACACAGGCGGCAAACTATAAATTCTTGCAATTTGTTCAATACAAAATCTTTGCAATTCAATAAGTTGCATGTTTTCGGGACTAAAACCTATACTTTTAAGCTCGTGACCCATTGGCAATGCCATGATAGGCTTGCCTTGCTTTGCAAGATTTAAGGTCGCAGCCGCAACATCCTCTGAGGCTCTAATAGCAGAAGCACCCGATTGAAATGGTCCCTGCAAAACTGCTGGAGGTATGCCGCCCGATTGGAATGCTTTTGAACCATAACGACTTGCAGCAACCGCCATGCCTATGACATCACGATTTGAAGCAATCGGACCACGCACATCAACTTGATTAGCTTTCAAAATAAACGGAATATCAATTATTTCATTAGCTTCATAAACTTTTTCTATAACACGATAAATTTTGCGCCCATCAATCAAACGCTCAACCCTTACATGAGTTGGATCAATCGGATATAGATTTTCTACCTGTCCATTTTTTGCACGTTCAATATATGTTATTGCTCTGCCGCCAGTAAAAACTTGCTCAAACATATATTTACGCCACTCAAAGGATGACATTGTATCGTTAATCGCGCCATGAAGCAGATTAGCAATACCAGTTTCTATTTTTTCACGACCATTTTCAGTCTTGCGGTAAACATTTAACGGAAGTCCCGCTAGAGTACCGCCAAGAAAATTAACTGCGGCCCATACTGCTGGAACGCCCATCGCAACATCTACGTTTACATTTATGCCAGCAGATGAAGAAAAATCACCCCAACCCATAATTTGCAAGAAATCATTGGCAGAAACAGGGGCATTTGGATTTTCCAAATTGCGAGTTTCCACGTTTCGGAAGCGATCAAAGAAGCCCATTTTGATTAAATCCCAAGCGCATGGTTTAGCCTATAGTACATCATTGAGCCGCCAAGGTAAAGGATGGGTCGTCCCAAGGCGATGAATATGCAATTTGATCATCTTGCGATATAGCGCCAAGAGCCATCGTCAAAGCAACCAAACCATCAATCTTGCCAATACTTTTTGCCTTATTCAGCTTTCTATTTCCCGCCGGATCACGTTCCGCAATCGCATTTGCTGCGCACATATTCAAGATCGGATTGCCGCCATGACGCAGCTTTCTGTCTGCTACTAATCGCTCTAATTGATCCACCGCTGGAGCCATATCGCGGAAACCTTGACCGAATGGTGCCATAGGAACCTGTGCTCCAATATGGTCTAATTCTCTCTGAAAATCGGCAATGCGCCAGCGATCATACGCCATCATGCGAATATCATAATGCTCTGATGCTTCAGCAACCGCTTGAGCCACAATAGCAGGGACAATAACAGGTCCATCAATCGTTGTTAAAAAGCCCTGATCTGCCCAAATATCATATGGTACTTTTTCAGATTTTGATCTGTCGCGCAGACCATCCGCAGGTAAAAAGAACTGTGATTTGATGTGATATGTACCATCAACAGGAAACGCCATCACAAATGCCGTTAAATCCCGACTAGCTGAAAGATCAAGGCCAGCATAACAAGTCATGCCCTCTATTATTTCTGGATCACCAGCATTTGCCTCCCATTCTGCTCTTGATAAAAATGGCGACATCGCTTCAATACGCTGATTAAGATAAAGCCATCTAAAAGAATTTTCTTTTGCTGGCAATCTTTCTGCTTGTTTTGCAAAATCTTGAATATCAGTGAAACTACGAAACTGACCCAGCGCAGGGTTTGCAGCCTTCCAAGCATTTTTATCCATGATCTCGCAATTTTCTGGCGCAGTATATACATGGCTTACAATTCTGTGATCTTTGGCATTTTCAGCATCATCCAACCAAATGCTAAAAAGATCACCATCAGTCGCAGCCTGTGTACTAATCGCAATCAGTAGCGGGTTTTCATGTGCGCCTTGCGCAGTTTCGATTGCCTCAATGAACGCATCGTATTGACCACGCACCTGACCAACCTCATCTAAGATTGCCAAAGAAGGCGACAGACCGTGCGCTGTTCCCGCTTCCGCAGAAATCGCTTTGTATTCTACATTCATCGGCAAACCAATTAGCATCTTCTGCGATGGCACAATCTTAATCAGCTTTGATAGCCGTGGCGACAAGCGCACCATCTTTTCTGCCAGCTTAAACACAAGTGATGCCTGCTCGCGTGATCTAGCGCCACTAATAATTTGACTATTTGTTTTAGCTTCTGGTCCAACAATGTGCGCAAGCAATATCCCAGCGATTAATGAAGATTTACCATTTTTACGAGCCACAGAAAGATATGCTCGCGATGTTCCTTTTGGATTATCATAAACCTCTAATATAAATTTTCGCTGAAATGGCATTAACTTAATTGGCTGACCAACTAATTTTCCCTCTGGAACAAGGCAGAATTGCTCTATAAAAGCACAAACTCTTTCGCCTCTTTGCATCAATTTGGCCTTGCTAAAAGATCATCATCTAATGGATTATCACCTTCTATTGATTTTGAATAGCTTGTTCGTTTAGCAATATCTCTAGCTTCGCCTCGCGCGCGCGCATGTAGACTTAGACTGCGACGAAATGAAAGCAAGTCACCAGTCAATGACTTAACAACTCTTTGTCTTGGATTTTCAACAGTAGTCCCATTTTGTCGCACTGAAATATAACCTTCTTTTCTTAACTCTTGCTGTTCGCGATTAATATCATTCATAGTTCGTGCAATCATTGCAGCAATTTCAAGCTGGTGTGCACTCCAGTCTGACCGCGCAAACTCCTCAATCACATTCGCAAAGAATGGCATGTCTGTTTCAGTCAGTGGCACATTGGATGGAGGGTGTATATCATTCGCTGCCGCAGCCATTACCTTCACCGCTGCCGCTTTGCCATCTATTCTTTCTTTTCTTTTCGTCATTTTTCCAACCAAAAAACTGTATTAGCACAAAATGTAAGG
>Ga0208425_1000214_pt1 | contig 20366 bp, 27 predicted proteins | sample DEB08_DNA_4_FD_185496 | JGI IMG/M metagenome (GOLD analysis project Ga0208425, IMG submission 185496) | Aqueous microbial communities from the Delaware River and Bay under freshwater to marine salinity gradient to study organic matter... | ecosystem: Environmental > Aquatic > Marine > Coastal ...
CCCAAGGGAAAAAAATGTCAGTTTTCGGGATAGGGGGGGTTAATTTAAAATTAGAATCCAATGGAACGCAAATCAGAAACACAGAAAAAAATAGAAGGAACAGCGAGAAAAGACAGACAGATAAAATTCAATTCTTCCAAACTGGAACAGCTACCCAAACCCCCCTTAACATTAGATCGGCACACAAAAAAGATATTCAATTCAATACTAAAACATCTAAATGAAAAGGGGGCTTTGATGCAAATTGATGTTTACACAGTTTGCAGTGCTTCTATTTGGTATCGGGTTTTATTTCATTATCAAAAACTGGTTTTGGAATCCATCAATGATCCTGATCCAAAGAAAGATATTTTGATCCAAAAATTTAAAGGGGGTGCCTCTAATGTTTCAGCGGAATTTACGGTTTTGAAACAGGCGCAAAAACAATGTGATGACTATTCAATCATGTTTGGATTAAATGCAAAGAGCCGACAAACTATTATGGCTTTTGCAAATGCGGCACCTGAAGAAAGTGCAGATCCATTTGAAATGTTTGCGAAGATGCGAGAAATGAAAAAATTAAGGAAAGCACAATAATTTGAATCTAGCTGAAAAATATATTGATGATGTTTTAAATGGAAACATCGTAGCGGGAAAAAGAATAATTCAAGCAGTCCAAAGGCATTTGGATGATCTTGAAAAAGCTGATGAAAAAGGGATTTATTTTGATGCGGATGAAGCTGAACTATTTATTGATTCTGCTGAATTGTTCCCTTTTGCGAAAGGCAAAAAAGCGGGGCAACCTTTTGATCTTCAAGGCTGGCAAGCCTTTTTATTATATTGTGTGTATGGGTGGAAGTTAAAAGAAACAGACACCAGAAGATTTAACAAAGCTTATGTGAAAATTGCAAGGAAGGGCGGCAAAACAGAACTTCTGGCAATGATTGGAAACATGGGTTTGACTATTGACAAAGTAAATGGTGGGGAAGTTTATTGGGCGGCTACAAAGAAAGAACAGGCGCGAATTGGTTGGAAACGGCAAAAGATGATGATGGACAGAATGATCACTAAAAGTGATTATCTGAAAAAGCAATTCAAAACCAATCAGGTCAGAATCTTTAGTCACATTGATGATAAGTTTGCGGCGTACCTGGGGAAAGACAGCCACACGGAAGACGGATTAAGCCCCTATTATGGAATTATTGATGAATACCATGCTCACAATGATGATTCAATGGTCAATATCCTAGAATCGGGGAATGTGGGATATGAGGAACCAATTATCTGGATAATTACCACGGCGGGGTACAATCTTCAATCAGCTTGCAAAAACTTTGAAGATCGATGTGTTGACATTCTGGATGGTAAGATTGAAAATGATGATGTGTTTTGTCTGATTTTTGATTTGGATGAAGGTGATAATTGGGAAGATGAACGGGTTTGGGAAAAATCAAACCCAGGTTTGGGGGTCAGCCCAACGGTTAGGGGCTTGAAATCAGCATTGAAAAAGGCGAAGATGGAAGGCCCCAGTAAAGTAGCATCCTTCAAGGTCAAAAACCTAAACATCTGGCTAAATCAGGAACAAACGTGGATTGATGACAACCAGTGGATGAAATGCGGCAATGATTTTACAAAAGAAAGCCTATTTGGTAGGGAATGTTTTGGTGGCTTAGATTTAGCGAACACAAGGGATTTAAATGCCTTTTGTTTGTGGTTTCCACCAATTGAGGATGAAAAGCATAAATTATTGTGGTTTTACTGGCTAAATCAAGAGGAAGCAGAATTGAAAAGTAATTCAACCCCAAAGATCCCTTATTTGGATTGGGCTGAACAGGGTTGGATTCATTTAAGCCCTGGCAATGTATCTGATCACAGTTTCATCATTGAAGCAATTACGGAATTACATGACCAATATGACATTCAAGCAATTGGGTATGATAGACGTTTTGCCCTTCAGGTCGTTTTGGGGCTTCAAGAAAACGGCATTGAATTACAACCCTATTCGCAAAGCTGGGATTCAATCAGTGCCCCAACGCAAGAATATGAACGGCTAATTATGCAGGGGAATATTGAACACAATAATGATCCAATTGCCCGCTGGGGCATGGGTAATGTAGCGATAAAATATAATGGCGATGGAGCCACCAGGATCGACAAGTCAAAAAGTAAAAATAAAGTTGATATGCACGTTGCAGCGGCAATGGCAAATGGAATGAGGATGAAAGGCGAAATTCCACCTGAAAACTCAATTTGGGACAATGATGATTTTATGAATGAAACACCAAATGAATGATAGAAGTGGTTGAAATACCAAAGCAGAAATTAAAGCTTTTAAGGTTTTCAGGGTACATGGAAAGATACTTTGAATTAATTCCAGTACATCAAACCTATGAACAGGCATGGGAAGCCTTGGAAAATGAACTTTTCAGATACTTTGAAATAAACAGATATAATTCATACAATTCATTTCGATCTTCACGATTAAAAAGGAAACTATGCAAACATCAAAAGAAGAAACAAAACCTTATAGTCTTAATTTGATCATTACGGTTCATCCAAACATCACACATTCATCAGAAATTTATCTGAATGGTGAAGAAGTGATCAGTGATGAAATTATCCAACTAGGACTTTTGCAAAAGGCAAAGGCGATAATTGAACAAAGAATCAATACAAAATCAGAATCACAAAACATTTGTCTAAATGTTAAAGAAACGGCAAATTGATGACATAGAATGGAATGAAAGGATTTTGAAGGTGGTGGACTTCTTCAATCAGGTCATTTTGCCTGAAAGGATTAGACTATCTGAATGCGAAATTATAGAAGATCCAAAGAAATTCCTGAAGACCCATTTGGAATATCTTCAAGCCAATTCAAAAAGGAAAATTCAAATCCTTTATCTGGAAAGATTGGAGAAACTAAAAAGGGTTTTAGAATGAAAAAGCAAATTGAATTGAATCTGCCTAATGTTTGCGCGAAAATGAAGTACTTAAATTCTTTGAATGCCATCAATATGGGTAACTGGCTTTTTATCTCCATTGATGATTTTATTGAAACTTTGGAAACGATCAAAGAAAGAAAATTAAACCAGGACCCAAATTGAATTTTCCAAAACACCTTGTTAAATGAATCAGCAACTTTTTTTGTTTTCAGATGGCGAATTGCACCCCCTTTCTGGTATAGATGAAATCAGGACTGAAAATTTTGAAAGGATGAATTGTGAAGTGTTCAGAAGCTTCAAGTGGCGTGGATTGAGTTATAAAAAAGGGGAAACCCTGGTCTGGTTACACATGAACGCCAAAGATCTGATTAATAAGGGGCTTTTAAAGGTAATACAATGATTACAGCTAAATATATAGTACTTTCTTTCTTTTGGCTTCTCCTTTTCGCTTTAGAAATCCACCTAAAAATAAATAATGTAGTACCATTCGATATTATTGTAAATATGATCCTTTTGGGGTGGTTAATTGGCATAATTAAGGAATTACGTAGAGATTTTCCCTCAAATTGTTTTTAAATGTAGAATTGCCACACAAAAAGTATAAATTAAAATCATAACTCGCCGATAATTAAAATTCTTCGCGGCGGTATGTTTGAAATTTTCAAAACAAGTAAGGCAAAAAAAGAAACACGGTCATCAGGTGTCACGAACCTTCGTGACCCAGATCGCTGGTTTGGCGAATTATTTGGAATGCCAACTGCGGCGGGTGTAAATGTCAATGTAAAAACAGCCCTTTCAATCCCTACCTTTTGGGCGGCTCTAAAGAAAAGAGGTGGGACAATCGGATCTTTATCATGTGAAATTTTTGAAAATACACCAACGGGGGCGAAACCAGCCCCAAAACACCCCCTTTATAATTTAGTAAATTCAAAACCACATCCATTATATAATTCATTCGTTTTTTGGATGACATTGGTGGTTAATGTGGATTCAAAAGGGGATGGTTTTGTAAGAATCAGGCGAAAGTCAATGAATGGAAGACCTTTTAGGCTTGATTTGATAATGAAAGAAGACGTGTTGGATTTGATTGAAATGGATGATGGGCAATTTTATTATATCATCAATGAAAAGAAAGTTGGAAACCCAACACCAACGCAAAAAGCTGTTTCAATTGATGATATGATCCATATTAGGGGTCTTTCAATGGATGGTTTATTTTCTGAAGATCCTATACAAATAAACAAAGAATGTTTTGGTGGCGGTATCGCTGCAAACAAATACACTTCTGCTTTTTTCGGAAATAATGCACACGTTAATTTTGTGATTGAATCACCACAATTAATGTCAGACAAAGCCCGGACAAAATTCAATTCCTGGTGGTCACGTACCGTTTCAGGAATGAAAAACGCATTTAAGAACCCAATTATATTGGATCAGGGGTCAAAGCTTCACAAAATTTCATTGAATCCACAGGAGGCGAGCTTGGAAGAAAGCAAAAAATCGGTTGCGGCTGATGCTGCAAGAATAGTGGACACCCCCGCCCACATGGTCGGACTATTAGACAAAGCAACCTTTTCAAATATTGAAGTTCAAAATAATGAGTTTTTAATGTTCTCCATTAGAAACACTTTGAAGCAAATCGAGACTGAATTTAACAACAAGATTTTCAGCACTTCAGAAACCAACAAACAAAAATATTTCATCCGTTTCAATCTTGACAGTCTTTTGCGCTCTGATGCGGAAAGCAGAACAAAAAAATTGGAAACGGAAATCAAGTGGGGAATTATCAGTCGGGATGAAGCCAGACAATTAGCTGGGTATCAAACCGAACCTAATAATAATTTCATTTTAACCCCAATGAACATGGAAGATAAATTGAATCCTGATGGCGGCACCGATAACACCAACGGCGAAGAAAGAAATTTTTCATTCAAAAAAATTAAACCTGATGCCTAAACATATGCCTGAACTTGAACGGCGAACAATTGCACACAAAGTTAAAATTCGTGCAAATGAAGATGGGACACAAAGCAGAACGGTTGTGGGATATGCCGCAAAATTCAACACAGAAAGCGAATTGCTAGGTTTTGGATTTGTGGAAGTAATTGAACCGGGCGCATTTGATGATGTGATGGATGATGATGTTCGCGCACTTTTCAACCATGACCCAAATTTAATCTTGGCAAGATCTTCAGCGGGCACCTTGTCCCTTTCTTTGGATGAAGTAGGATTAAGATATGAATTTGAAGCACCAGAAAGCACTAGAGGCAATGATCTTTTGTGTGATCTTCAACTGGGCAATATTAGAGAATCAAGTTTTGGTTTTCAGGTAGCGGAAGATGAATGGGAAGAAATTGTCAATCCTGATAATTCAATCAAAGAAATACGAAGGATCAAAAAGGTAAAAGCCTTATTTGATGTATCTCCAGTAACTTTTCCGGCTTATCATGCCACGGAAGTTACAGTAAGAAGTTTACAGCAATTCCGTGAAAACAAAAAGCCAAAGCAAATTGATTTTGACTTTGAAACACGGATCAGACTAAATGAAAATACTTTATTGCTCACTAAATAACAGGTGCCACATTACTTGTTTTTAGGTGGGTGAATTTTTCCAAACAAATAAACACGGCAAATGTCAGATTTAAAAAATTTACAGGAACAGCGTGGAAAAATCCACAATCAAATGGTGGCACTTGGAGAAGTGGCCAAAAAAGAAGAAAGAGGGTTGAACACTGAAGAAATTCAGAAGTTTGACAAGATGGATGCGGAATTTCGCCAAATCACTGATCAGATCAATGTTGCGGAAAGAATGGCGGCAATCAAATCAGAACAGGCGTTAAATGCTTTTGAGCAAAGACAAGCAGAAACGAAAGGTGAAAGCAGAAGTGACAACGCAATTGCACCAGGCGCAAATGCTGGGACTTATTCAGACGTCTTCAAACGGTACATCAGTGCTGGGACTGAAAACATGACAAGGGAAGAAAGAAGCATTTTGAAAACGGGTTTGGGCGAAAGCTTAGAAACACGGGCGCAAAGTGTAGGGACAAATTCAGCGGGTGGTTACCTGGTACCAACTGATTTGGCGAATGAATTGGTGATGATCATGAAGCAATTTGGCGGCATGTTGGAAGCTGGCACAATCATACCAACAACTTCAGGGAATCCATTGAACTTCCCAACTTTAGATGATACGTCAAATGTCGGCGAATTAGTTGCTGAAAATGCGGCTTCAAATGCGCAAGATGCAGCGGTCGGACAAAAAACATTGAATGCCTACAAATACGGGTCTAAATTGATAAAAGTTTCTTATGAACTTTTGCAAGATTCGGCATTTGATTTTGTTCAAATCGTTGGGCGAATTGGAATGGAGCGTTTAGGGCGTATCATTAACCAACACTTGACAACTGGAACGGGATCTTCCCAACCAAACGGACTGATCACAGCTACCAGTGCCGGGAAGACTTCAGCGTCAAATTCAGCGGTTACCATGGCGGAATTGATTGACTTATACCATTCAGTTGATCCAGCTTACCGAAATGCGGCTTCTTGGATGTTCAATGATAGTACTTTGAGCCTCATTAAGAAGTTAACAATTGGATCGGCTGATGATCGTGCATTGTGGCAACCATCTTTTGTTGCGGGCGAACCTGACAGAATTTTAGGCAGTCCATTCATTGTCAATCAAGATGTTGCAAGCTTTGGAGCAGATGCAAAACCAATTGCATTTGGTGACCTTTCAAAATATTACATCCGAAGAGTGGGTCAAACTCGAATTAGAAGATCTGATGATCGCCACATTGAAAACGATCAAAGTGTCTTTGTGATGTTTGAAAGAATTGATGGCGAATTGATGGATACAAGTGCAGTGAAGCACCTTTTGAATCCTTCTTAATATTAGGCTGAAATTTGATTTCCATAAAAAATCCGACCCCCTGAAAAATTGGGGGGTTTGGATTTTTCACAAATAAAGACATGGCAAAGCATAATAATACACAGATCAAAGTGGAAATCCTTCAAGATTTTGGGAGTACGGCATTAAACGCAGTCTTCAAGAAAGGGGAAATTTTGTCAATGGATTCATATTTAGCAATGGAGTACATTAAGGCTAAATTTTGCAAAAGGAGCAACGGAAAAATCAATAGGGTTTCACAAATAACCATAGGGCGCGAAAAAGCAACCACAAATTAAAAAAAACGAACTATGCAGTTTGACAAAGATTTGCATGTATTTAACACAGGGCAAGGGATCAATGCCCAACTGGGGCAAAACGGATTTGAGTTGATCACAAATACAAGTGCCAATACCACTGGATATTATGCCATTCAAGTCATTGAGGATGCGGAATTTTCAGCTTTTACAGGGCAAAACATCACAGGAACTTTCACAGGGGTAACTTTTACAGATGGTCATGTGATTTTTGGACAGATTTCCAGTTTTACATTGGCATCGGGAAAAGTGTTGGCATATTTATCAGCGGTTGACGGTGTATAATCAATGATTACAAAATTCAACATATCATCAGCCCCAGCGGTCGAGCCTTTGAGTACTTCAGAAACAAAGACGTTTTTGAAAGTTGATTCAAGCGATGAAGACACATTGATTGATACTTTGATCAAAGCTTCCAGGCAATTGATTGAAAGAGAATATGATGTTGCACTGATTACGCAAACTTTGGATTTCAAATTTGATGATTTTCCAATCATCGAACATTGCAACCCAGATGGCGCAATCATTCCTTTAGTTAGACCGATTCAAAGTGTGACATATATCAAGTACAACGACACAGACGGAAACGAACAAACATGGTCTTCAAGTTTGTACACAGTTGATGCAGATGACCAACGCGAACAGGCGCGAATTGTCCCCGCTTATGATGAAGAGTACCCAGAAACCAGAATTGAAATAAATGCGGTAACGGTTAGGGCTGTTTGCGGATATGGTGATGCAGCCACAGACATTCCTGAAAATATAAAATTAGCGATGTTAATGCAAATAGCTTTCTGGTATGAGAACAGGGAAGACATGCCATTAAAGATGATGGGAAGAACTACCAGACAGCTATTGAATAATGAGTTTTTGAAAGTAATATGAATTTACAATCAAAAGAACACATTGGAAACTTAGACAGAAGGATTACATTATTAAGCCCTTCGCAAAGCCAGACAGCTAGTGGATTTGTAAAAACAGATTCTTGGACAAGTGTGGCAGATCGTTGGGCTAAGGTTGATTATGATGATGGAAGGGAAATTTTTAAAGGTGATCGAGAAACAGCGAAAACAGAAGTTTTTTTTACGGTACGAAATGACAGCACCACCAGAACAATTGATAAGACGTGGCGGGTTCAATACGATTCAAAGCAATTTGATATTACAACAATCACAGAAATAGGACGGCAAAGATTTTTTAAAATCGAAACTGAATTAAGGGAATAATGGCACAAAGCGAAATTGATAGAGAATTAAAGAAAGCCATTGATAACCTGAAGGTATTACGGAAAGGCTTGACAAGAAAGGAAATACAAGATCCTTTGAAAAAGTCTTCAAAGATCCTGGTGAAAGCCTCAAAGCAGAATATTCCAAAAGGGAAAAGACAATTTCATCACAGATACGAAGGGAAGGTCAGTGGAAAGAAGAAAGCCCCCAAAGGATTGGGGAAAATTGCGGCAACATATTACAAAGGTAATTTGCGCCGATCATTACAAACTTTAATTTTCAGGAGATCATTGAATGTTTTTGTGGGCTTCAAACGCCCAAAAGGCGGAAACAGGGGAGAATTTAAAGGAAGGAAGGTTGATGGATATTATGCAATTATGAGAATGGAATTAGGGCAAGCCCCTTTGCGGCGTGCGGTGGATAGTACGAAAACACAGATGGGAACAGACATAACGCAAAGGTTGAATGAATTAGCAAAACAAGTTTTAGGAAAATTAAAATGATAGGAAACGCAATATTCAGTTTGTTAGATTCGGATGGAACCTTGGGCGCAATTGTTGGGTCAAGGATTTATCCAACGGCGGCAACCCAAACCAGTTCTTTGCCTGACAATTATATTGTTTACACCCTTATCAGTAGTCAACCAAAAGACACCAAAACGGGGGTCAGCAATTTAGATTTTGTTAGAATACAAGTTGAATGTTACAGCAAAGACCGGGATGAAGCAGTGACCATGTACGAGCGGGTCAGAACAATATTAGACAGATATGAAGGAACGGCGGCAAGCATCGACATAGAATCAATTCAATATCAAACAGTTTTGGAAGATTACGTTTGGGAGTATGAAAGATACATTGTGGCATCTGATTACATCATTCAAGAAAAAAGATAATAATGCAATTAGTACTAATTAAGGAAATAAAAAATTCATCAGGCAGAACTTTGAAAGCTGGACAAGTGGGAGAATTTCACCCCACCTTTGCAAAGAAGATGATTGAATCAGGCGAAGCGGTGGAGTATAAAAAAGCATTACACCACCCATTCCAAAAGGGTGCCTTTGTGGATCTCTCCAAAATGCAAAACGCAACCAAAAAGACAACAACCCCAAAACCAAAAATAAAAAAGAAAACATTCTTTAAAAATTAAAAGGGTTTCTAAAATCCAATTAATAATCACAAAAAAACACGTTAAAAAATGGCTTCAGTAGGACATATTAATTCAACCAAATATCAGCTTTACAAAGGTGCAAGTGCAATTGGTTACTTGACTGATGTGCAATTTGAAAGATCAGTTGAAACAATTGAAGTGACAACAAAAGATTCAGCCGGAAACGCTGAATTTATTGCGGGGAAAGCGGCATTCTCTTACAATGCTTCTTTGATCTTTCGGGAAGATGCCACCTATGGGTATAATGATTTGATGACTGATATGAACGCCAAAACAGCCATTACAATTAAAGCGACAACCAGCGTGACGGGTGACAGTTACGAAGAAGGGAGTATCATTATCACCAGCCTTTCACGGGGTGGCGGGGTTGAATCAACCTTTGATGCGTCGGTTTCATTCCAGGGCACAGGAGCATTGACGATTGATGTTGAAGTGTAAACAACAAATAGGAAGGTGATAAAAATCACCTTCCTATATTCCTTTTATAAACTAAGACAAAAAAAAATGCAAGAAATTTTCATTGGTAACGAAAAGCGCCCAATACGTTTTTCATTTGGGGCACTTAAAAAAATGCGAAAGCTGGCAAAAGAGCAATCTATTGAAATAACAGAAGAAACTGAAGACCTGGACATTGTTCATCTTCAGGTTTTTGTAGGATTAGAAGCAGCCGCAAAAAAGCTAGGACAAAAGTTTGATCATTCTATCATTGAAGTTGAATTGTGGGTTGATGACCTTGAAATCAATGAAGTAATGGCGATCAATGAAATAATTACAAAAGAAATCACAGGGCACCTACCAAAAGCGGATGGGTCAAAAAACTAATATCACTCTCCGAAGCTGAATTACTTGAAATAGCTTTTGGGGAGTTAAATATAAAACCTGATGATTATTGGGATTTGACCCCCTTAGAATTTCATTATAAATTGAAAGGCTGGCAAAAATTCCAACAAAGACAATTGGAAAGCGAATGGGAGCGAACAAGGTGGATGACATGGACACTTTTGCAACCCCACACCAAAAAAGGGGCGTTTAAAAATCCAATGGATCTGGTATGTTTCCCCTGGGAAAAATCAAAAGAGATTGAAACGGAAAAACCAAATATTGACAGGTCAGTGAAAGATTGGATGAAGCAAATGGATGAAGATCACATCAAAAAAATGAAAGAAGCAATTAATGGCAACACTAGCAAAACTTAATGTATTAATTGGCGCAAATGTGCGGGGGCTTCATTCAGGATTGAGTAAAGCAGAACGCACATTAATTGCAAAGTCTAAAGTATTCAAGAAAGTTGGATCTGATATGACAAAAGCAATCAGCCTACCATTTGCGGCTTTTGCTGGCTTTGCGGTCAAATCCGCGGCTGACTATGAGCAGTCAATGAATGGAGTTTTGGCAGTGACGAAAGGAGCAGAAGCCCAATTTGAATCATTAAAAGATAAAGCAAAAGAATTAGGACGTACAACATCTTTTTCAGCTTCACAAAGTGCCCAGGCAATCGAAATGCTAGGGCGAAACGGTTTAACAGCAACCCAAATTTTAGACGGGGCGGCTGATGCTAGTATAAGATTGGCAGAAGCTACCAAAGCGGATCTTTCCATTGCGGCTGATATTGCCACGGATGCCATGGCACAATTCGGCATTGAATCAAAAAATATGATGGGAGTGGTTGACCTGATTGCGGGTACAACTTCAAATTCAAAATTTGCCATTGAAGATTTTCAACTTGCCATGGCGCAAGCTGGGGGCGTAGCTGGTGCCGTTGGTGTCAACTTCAAAGATTTTACAACATCAATCGCGGCGATCAGTCCATCATTTGCATCTGGATCAGATGCGGGTACATCATTTAAAACTTTCCTTACTAGATTAGTACCACAATCAAAAGAAGCAGCGGAATTAATGAAGCAGTTGGGCATCATAACAAGTGATGGAGCCAACCAATTTTTCAATGCTTCTGGTGAAATGCGGGGAATGGCTGAAGTGTCTGAAGTGCTGAAAAATGCTTTTGGTGGATTAAGTGAAGAACAAATCAATATGGCATCCAAAACAATCTTTGGAACGGATGCAATGCGGGCGGGCATTATGCTTGCAAAGACAGGATCAGGAGAATTTGAAAAATTAGCGGCTTCAATAGGTGAAGTAAGTGCCGCGAAAATGGCTGAAGAAAGATTGAAAGGATTAAACGGGGCGTTGGAAAGGATGTCATCAGCTTTTGAATCCTTAAAAATTGCTTTTGCTGAAAGTGGTCTTTTGGACTTCTTGACAAAAGTGGTTACAAAATTAACTTCTTTATTTTCGGCATTAGCTACCATCAGCCCAGTTGCAATGAAAGTTGTCACTGTAATTGGATTAATTGCGGCGGTCATTGGGCCGGCAATCGTAGTTATTGCACAGTTAAAAATTGCCATTGTTGCCCTAGGTGGGGCGGCGGCTATTGCGGGAACAGCAATGACTGTTTTATTTCACCCAGTCACTTTGATAACAGTTGCAGTGGCAAGTTTGGCGGCAATGTTCAAATTTGCATGGGAAAAATCGGAAAAATTCAGGGGCATTATATTGGGGCTTGGAAAAGTGATTAAGGAAGTGGCAAAAATGATTGGTGAAAGCCTGAAATCATTTGGCAATGGATTCAAAGCAATCAAAGAAGGTAATTTTAAGGACGCTGCAAGATCCTTTGCTGATGTCTTTGATGGTATCAATCCAAAAAAAGGTTTTACGGCTGGGGCACGTCTTGGAAAAGCTTTTTCTGATGGATATGCAAGCGGTGCGAAGAAAGTGGTAAATGAAGCAAAGGATATAATTGCAGAAACACAGAAAGCCATTGGATCGATTACCCCAACCACTAGCACACAAAGCCCTTTAAAACTTGGATCAGGCAGATCAACTGCTTTGTCCGGTAGTTCTTCAAAGAAAACAAAAGGTGATCGTGATGCGGGCATCAATTCCACCTTAGACAATTTAACAAACTCATTTGGAAAGAATAATACTTTGCCTGACACCCTAGCGGCTGTTTCAGGGGGGGTTTCTGATGTGAATGGAAGGATTAGTGAATTAAGCCAAAATCTAGCTGACAATACAGTCCCCTTGTTGAATACAATGCACGAAAGATTTATGTCTTTTCCTGAAATGCTTGAAAGGATCGGCGATGCGGGCGGGGTGATGGGTGAAGCTATTTCTGGAGCAATGGGAGCAATGGCGCAAAGTGTGGATGCTGGTGCCTCTTCTTTCAAGGAATTAGCAACGGTGGCATTACAAAGCGCAAGGAAGATTGTAGGGGCTGCTATTCGTAAAGGTGTAGCGGAGGCAATGGCAAATATGATGGGACAAGGGCCTTTAGGTTTAGTCTTGGCACCAGCAGTAGGAATAGCAGCGCAAGCAATGTTTAATAAAGCTCTAAAAGGGCTTAAAATTCCGGCTTTTGCTGAAGGTGGTTTTGTTTCAGGGCCAACATTTGCGATGGTAGGGGAAAAGCCAGGATCAAAAGGAGAATTTATAATTCCATACGAAAAAATGGGTTCATTAATAAATGGTGCCGTTGGTGGTGGAAGATCTGAAAATGTAAATGTACGGGGACAATTAGTGGGGGTTGGTGATCAGTTAATCGGCGTAATTGAAACAGGCGGACATAGAATGAGCAGATCAAGAGGATTTTAAAAATATTCGTGGTTATCCGTTAACCATTTCATTGTGAACAGGGTGATTTTTGTCATCCTGTTTTTATAAAAAAAAATCATGCAAGAAATACAAAAACTATTAAATCAGGCAATCGAAAAATTGGAAGAGTACAACACGGCAACACCGAGCCGGGAAAACTATATTTTACTAGGGTATTTGAAAAATATGCCACCATCTAGGGCAATGCCTCAAATGAAAGTAGTGAAACCTAGAAAAAACACCCCAAAACCTAAAAAATAAATGCTAAATCCTAAATTAAAGGATGTTTGGATTTATCGCAATGCAATTGTAAAGGAAGTCTATGACGGTGATACCATCACGGTTGATATTGATCTGGGTTTTGATATTTGGGCGAAAAAACAAAAGATCAGATTATTTGGATTAGACACCCCCGAAGTACGTGGGAAAGAAAGACCCCAGGGTTTGATTGTTCGGGATCTGATGCGAAAAATGATATTAGGTAAAAAAATTGAAGTCCATACCCTTCAGTCAAAAAAGGGGAAATATGGCAGATGGTTGGGAGTGATTTATTTGGAAGATGAAAATATCAATGAATTTTTAATCAATAATGGACATGCTAAAAAAGCATTCTATTAAAATCACATTTATACTATGCGGGGCTTAAAAGATTTAATTTTTGCAAAAGGGAATCCAGGTGGGTTATTGAATAGCCAAATTGCACCAGGTAGCAATTATTCAAACGCTGAATTAAAGAAGGTATTAAACACCCTTTTTGATTTAGTGGAATTTACCATTGAATCCATCCAAACCGGGCGGGCTGATGTTGGGATCTTATTATCTGTTTACATGGGTTACGGATCACCAAAAAAATTCATCACAGTTGCAAAACTAGCCATTCAGCAATTCAAAAGACTTGATCCAGCGGCGGCGGCTGACATTCGCACCGACATCAAAGCTAATTTTGATTTGACTGATGAAGAACTGGAAAAGAAAATTGAAGGGGGTTTGGAAATAGTGGTGGAAGGTTTTACACTGATTGAACACAATTTGCGATTTGTAGGAAAACTAAAAAATTACATTTCGGACTTCAAGATTCAAGGGTCTGTTTTAGATCCAAAAACTACAAGTGTGGCATAAGCTTATGCCCACGTCTTAGTTGATTTTTATCCCAGAAGCTTTATTTTATAGGGCTTCTGGTTTTTCAAACTTTTTAAAATGGCTTTAATTAAATCTTTTTTATTGGCGTTTTCCCCTGTTCATCAGCATGAACAAAATGGAAATTATAGATCAATTGATTTCTTGAAAAAAATGGAAATTCAAATTAAAAATCTGGAAAAAAAGGTAAATGAATTGGCTAAATTAGAAAGGGAATGCAGAAGGCAACGGGAAAGACTATCGGAAAGGATAGATTTATTTGAAACAAAGCTAAACAAACTAACAAACACAAATGGACTTATTTGATAAACAAAAAATGATCCATGGACTGGCAAACCCTTTTAGCTGGGGCAATTGGAGTTATTACAACTCTAATAACTCAATACAGCATCAAATTAAAAACCAAAGCAGACGCAAGGAAAACAAACTTTGAAGCTGACAATGTACTATTGGAAAGCTATAATAAACTAATATCTAAATTAGAAAGTATAAAAAAAGATGTTGAAGGGGAAAATGAAAAATTGAGGGTTGAAGTCAGAAGTTATGAGGACAAACGACACGAACAAAATCAAAAGATTACGAATTTACAATTTAAAATCATTCAATTAGAAAGTGCGCAAATGGATCTTCCCATTCCAATGTGGTTGAAAGATCGAGAAGGTGGAATCCTGTTTTTGAATAAAGCCTATGAAAGCCTTTTTTTAATCCCAAACGGTAAAGATGCAAATGATTATATTGGGAGCGATGACATTAAAATCTGGGGAAAAGAAATAGGGACTTTGTACAAATCGCATGATTTGGAAGTAGTGCAAACCGGTCAGATTTGGAACGGCAAAGAAAAAATTTTAATAAAGGGTAAAATTGAAATTTGGCAAATAATTAAATACCCAAGATATTTTGGAAACTCAATCATTGGCATTGCTGGTGTAGCAATTCCACCACCACCAAAAATAAACGAATGAAAAATTTTAAATTAGATGAAATCACTAAAGCGATTAATGGATATTTTGATGACATTAAAAAGGCTGATAAAGTCATTTCAAAAGTCCAAAACGAAATCCTGAATGATCAAAAAAGGATTGCAGAAGCAAAGGAAAGGATTGAAAAAAATCAGGCTATAATTGCGGATCAAAACAACCAAAAATTCAAGATGATTGGAGCGGTTGAAGCCTTGAATGATGTAAAAGAAAGCCTATGAAATACAAATTATCACCAATCCAGATTGTGATCAGAAATTTTGTAGTTTTTGCAGTTCTCTTTTATTGCTTTTTGAAATTTACAAATATCCTTTAAATGGCCACCAGATTCAAAGCCCAACACAAAAACGAACAAGGCATCCAATATAATATTTATATTGATGATGCTGATTTTGTGGGAAGTGTCACAGACTTCACCCTTTCTGGGGACGGGTTTGAATTATCTACAAGGGGACAAAGTAATGACATCAGTTTTCCAATACTTCCAACTGAAGTTTCATTTGGGATGCAAGTGGAAGACAGTACCAGAACAGCCATTGAAACCTTTATAACTGACTTGGTGACAGCCACGGAAAAGAGGTTTCAAATTAAGATTACAAAAGGGGACACTTCAGAAACTATGTTTTGGTTCGGGTTGATCCTTCCAGATCTTTCCATCCTTCCAGATTCTTATTATTTTGCTTTTACTATTCGTGCCACGGATGGACTGGGTATTTTGAAGGATGTTGATTATAATAATGCGGGGGTAAAATATACGGGATCTGATACCTTGATTGATCATATCTTTAATTGCCTGGGGAAAATTGGAACCCTTGACACCTTCCTAAGTGGATCAGATGTGGCATTGCAAACAGCGGTCAATTGGTTTGAAGATGGACAACCAAACGGGAATGATGATGACCCTTTGAAAAATACAAGGTTTCAGCATAAGACATTGATTGAAATAGACAGCAAAGGGAATTTCAAATATCTTTCCTGTTATGATGTTTTAGTCCAAATAATGACCTTAACTTTATCCAGGCTAACATGGAAAAACGGGGCATTTTTTGTTGAACAGATCCCAGTTAGGGAAGCCATTAATTTTGTTGAAAGGCGATATGATAAGGATGGGACGTTTATCGATAGTGGGAGCGTTACAGATGGCAACATCACAATTGATCAAAGCAGTGTGGCAAAATTAGCCACCACGGTTCAAACGTGGCTTCCAGCTTTGAAAAGAGCGAAAGTAATATATAACGCAAGGAATAGGCGCAATTTTATAGCGGGGAATGAATGGACGGACGCAAGCGGATCAGAAGTGGACGGTGGGAACATTGTAAAAAATGCTTCAATAACCACTTTGAATGTCACGGGGAATTTACACACAAAGTTTACCAACACAAACCTGACAACAACTTCTTTAATTTATGCTTTCTTCAAAGTTCGCGTAAAAGTAGGATCTAAATATTTGGAGCGAACACACACTTTTAACCCTGGTCTTTCTTATTCTGGGGGCGAATGGGTGGATGATAATACATATTACTATTTGGCGGCTTCTTTGTCCGATATCCAGGGCACAGTTGGAGCCACCACCAACAACTATCAGCAACTAAGTTTTTCAAGCCCTGTTTTAATTGAATCAGGCAATCTGACCTTTCATTTTGAACATGTTGACCTTCGCACGAATCAGGGGGTTTTGATTGATCCGGCTGACTTGGATTTAGAATGGGAATTTACAAATGCAAATGTTGAAGTCTTATATAATGGAACAATTGCGGGGCAAAGTCAAAGCACAACATATAATTCTTACAATGTAGGAGTTTTTAATAATAATTCAGCGGTCAAAAAGATTGAAACAATAATTGGGGACGGAACCACCCCAAACAGTTTTGGACACCTTGAAATTTATACGGGGTCTGATTGGGAAGATTCGGATGGCTGGCAAGTAGCAGCCACAGGAGACACGGAAAACATCAGCCGATTATTAGCACAGGAATTAATTGCACTGAACAAAAAACCAGTCCGAAAATTACAGGGATCGATTAGGGGCACTTTTGAAAGCTGGCACAGGTTGAATGATGGCACCTATTCATGGCTTTTCCTTTCTGGCACCTATTCAAGTGAATCAAATGTAACAACTGGCGAATGGTTTGCTATTTCAAGAGATAAGACAGGGATTTTTGATGAAGTACCGAATGACGCCCCCACAACGGGCGGTGATGATGGCGGCGGCAATGTCATAGATCCTGATGTTGGGAATAATCCAACAAACGGTGGTTTTGTGAAAGTTGATTCTGATAAACAATTGCCCAGTCAAACGGTGGGTGATATTTTTGGGATTACGGTTATTGATTCAGGCATCACGGCGGGGGACACCATTGCAAGCCTACCCATTTCATTGATTGGGTCTGATTCAGTGATCAATGCGGGGGACACAATAAAGTTAGTTAATCCAATTACCAATGCAACACAAAACTTCACTGTTTCATCGAATGTTGGCGCGAACGATACAAATTTGATCATTGAAAGCACTGTTTTAAATGGAGATTTCCCGGCGGGGTCTTTTATTGTCGTTGAATCAGTCACATCCGCTGCAAATATTTCAAATTCCAACCTTTTTGAAGAAAATGCGACCATATTGGATGAATCTATTGAAGATATTGCATTTATTGAAAGTATTGAAATTGAAAGCGATGAAAATGCGGGGGACGGTGCCACGGCTGGGATTAGGTTTGATGAAAACGGGGTGAAAAGTTATAAAAATAATAGCACCACCCCAACTATTGAAATTAATGCAGATGGTACATGGTCTTTTTTAAGCAATCCATTTTTAGGCACCGGAATTTTATCGGGCGGGCTGAAAATGACAGAATTAGCATTTCAGTTGTACAAACTTTATGATACCGTCCCAAATGTTGAAATCAATGAAAATGGCACATGGTATTTAATGACAGATCCAGACACGGGCAACGGATCAAAGGAGGGCATTGAAATATCAGAATCAACAATAAAAAGCTTCAATTCAAGCAGTTCTACGGCGGGGGTTGAAATAACAAATGATGGACATTTTAAATTGAATCAGGCAGCCCACCCCACCCCAACGGCTGGGATATTATATCAATATAATGATCTGTTTTATTTTCAGGGTGATATTGACACTAAAGTTTTTCCGCTTTTTGCGCCATCCATTCGGGTTCATGTATATGACAACCAAACAAGCTGGGCGGTAGGTATACCCGGCGCGTTTTGGCGTGCAACGGGAGATTATATAGGATTAGAAATTTATAAAATAGATTGGTCGATAGGTTCGACAACGGGTTTAGGGTCAGGGTCGAACACCGTAGAAGTTAAAAAACAAAGTACCGTATTAGGGACAGCCGACGCGACTAGCAATTATAGCGGGACTATTAGCCCGACGCCCTCAACTTTAGCGGCGGACGATTATTTTACTTTTAATGTAACAAATATTCGCGCCACAGTCCCGGCAATGGGCTTACAAGTGCAATTATTTTTTAGGAAACCGTAAAAATAAAATAAAATGGCATTAGCATTAAGAATAAAAACAAGAATAAAATACGCTCTTAGCATAGCAAGTGGGTATGTAAGTTGGTTTTTTAATACAGCTTTAACCGCTACCCAAGTTCCAGACAAAACAGGACAAACACGAACACCCCAAAGTGGTAGATATTATAATTTTGACGGCACGGACGATTACGCGGATATAGGGAATGTTGGGGATTCTATTAGGTCTATATGTTTCCGTATAAAATGTGATGATATAACCAGCCATACCGATTATGTAATTGATTTAAATGGTACTGATTATATCACTATAGTAAATGGAACGGTAACGGTTAACGGATTTTCAGGAGCGACAACTAATATCTATGTTGACGGTTCGGCGGGTTCTACAATCGCTAACACTACAGATTTTCATAACGTAATTATTACGTCAGATTTAGGGTTTACGGCCTCAGATTTAGATATAGGGCGTTTAGAAGGAACCGGTTTTTTTGATGGTGGGCTTTATGATGTAAGATTATTTACCGTTGAATTATCAAGCGGGGAACGCGGGAGTATTGATAATTTTGCAAGTGTTACTACTGGTTTAAGTTGCTGGTTCAAAATGGATGAACAAAACGGAACCGTTATGTATGATTCAAATGGGGGTACAAATGATGGCACTTTAACAAATATCACAGTAGGCACTTTCCATGCTACAAGTTACAAAGTGGGGTTTAGTTGGCAAAATAGATACGGGTACACTTTAAGCGGTTCAACTTTCATACCTAGAGATGAAATAACAACTAATAATGATGTAACAGGCAGTTTATTAGGGGAAACCGGGCAAGTACAATATAATGCGAATTTAATAGGTAGTAATTCCGCCGATTTTGACGGCACGGACGATTACGCGGATATAGGGAATGTTGGGGATTCTATTAGGTCTATATGTTTCCGTATAAAATGTGATGATATAACCAGCCATACCGATTATGTAATTGATTTAAATGGTACTGATTATATCACTATAGTAAATGGAACGGTAACGGTTAACGGATTTTCAGGAGCGACAACTAATATCTATGTTGACGGTTCGGCGGGTTCTACAATCGCTAACACTACAGATTTTCATAACGTAATTATTACGTCAGATTTAGGGTTTACGGCCTCAGATTTAGATATAGGGCGTTTAGAAGGAACCGGTTTTTTTGATGGTGGGCTTTGTGATGTAAGGTTATTTACCGTTGAATTATCAAGTGAAGAAAGGGAGAGTATAGACAATAAAAGTAATGTTACAAATGGGTTAAGTTGTCATTTCCCGTTTGCAGAAGGGAACGGGAGCATTAATTTTGATGTATCAGGGAATGGGAATCATGGAACTTTAACAAACATTAGCGAATCTACATTTTGGGGAACACCGCAAAACATTTACCATTATAATCTCTTGAATGGCTTTTTTAAAGGAAAGAACGCTTTTACTAAAAGTCAAGAGATAGACCATTCGGATTGGACTAAATCAGCGTGTACAATTACGGCGGATACGGTAACGGCGCCAGATTCAACAACCACGGCGGATAAAATAGTAGAGGATACAACTA
>Ga0208425_1000219_pt1 | contig 20130 bp, 40 predicted proteins | sample DEB08_DNA_4_FD_185496 | JGI IMG/M metagenome (GOLD analysis project Ga0208425, IMG submission 185496) | Aqueous microbial communities from the Delaware River and Bay under freshwater to marine salinity gradient to study organic matter... | ecosystem: Environmental > Aquatic > Marine > Coastal ...
CGTAATGCTGAAGATAATACCAAAGCAATTCCAAGTGAAGTTACAACACATAGAACAAGTGTTAGAACAGCTAGTAATACTATTGAAACTGCTATTACTGATGCTAGTGATATGACTGCATTCAAAGCCTTGTTTGTTGTACCAACTGATTCTGATGGCAATCCTACGGGCAAAGCCCCCATACATAACTTCCCTGATTCTTATGGCGAATAGTTATGCTAGAAATTTTTTCCGCTACAATAGCTGGAATAAAAATTGTTCAACAAACATTTGATAAAATTTCATCAACATTAGATAAGGCACAACATATTGGCGAAGTAGCTGAATTAGATAAGGCACAACATATTGGCGAAGTAGCTGAACATATAGATCAGTTTCTTAATGGCTATGATCAAGTACAAAAAGACCGCTTTAGAAAAAACTCTGGTAATGTCTTTTCTTTAAAGAATGTTGCGCAAGAAGTTATTGATGCCAAGTTAGCGGAGGAAAAACGCTACGAGATGTCAGTTTTAATTAATCATAGATTTGGACATGGCACGTGGCAAAAAATATTAGAGATACGTCAGCAAAGAATAAAAGCCGATAAAGAACGTAGAAAAAAAGAACGTATTTTACGTATTAAACGTAGAAACGAAATGATGAAAACTATTGAACAATCTTGCTACATTCTAGCAACTTGTTTTGTAATATTATTAATTATTTATTTTGGATTTATGAAAAAATGACAAAACTTACTGAACGAGAAACGGGTCAATTATTAGAAGCTATTGAAACTTTACAGGATCAATGTACTTTACTGAGTACACGAGTAAGAGCCTTAGAACTGCAACTAGCAAAAGGTAAAGGAATTATGTCAGCAGTTGTTGTGGTTAGTTCTAGCTTTGGGGCAATCTTAGGATTGATTCTTGGCAGATCATAAATTTCAGGGTAAGTCCGCAGAATATTATGTAGCGTACTTATTACTAAGACTTGGTTATGCAACCAATCTTGTTAACCAAAATGGCTTTGACATTATTACACTTGTTGATGATCAATTAATTAAGGTTGAGGTTAAATCATCTACACGAGGTATTACTAATCGTAACGGATATAAATTTTCTACTAAGCAAGGTAAAAACGGAACACTACGTAAACTATCTGAAAATTGTGATTCAGATATAGTGGCGTTTTGTATGTTGAATGAAGAATTTCCACGAGTATATTTTAAACCGACAAAAACAATAACAGGTATATCGCATCAGATATATTCAATTCATTTGTCAGATAAAAATTTAGAACAAAGGACACTTAAAGATGCAATTAGTAAATTGGGACGACATTAAGTTTTTTAAAAAAGAAGAATTTGATTGTAGTCATACAGGCAATAATTTAATGGAACATAATTTTATGATGAAATTAGATATGCTACGTCAAACCATCAATCGCCCTTTAGTTATTAGTTCAGGATATCGTGCAGAAACTCACCCAGTCGAGGCTAAAAAGAAAAAGCCTGGACAACATACAAAAGGTATAGCTTGCGATATTTTATCTAATCATTTTCATGCTTTAGAAATTATGAGGATAGCTTTGGAACTAAAATTTACAGGTATTGGTGTTAATCAAAAAGGTGATTATTCAAAGCGTTTTATACATCTTGATACGAGAGAAACGCCATCACCAATTTTATGGAGTTATTAAATGTTAATTGGATCAATAATTTCTGGAGTTACTAAGTTAGCGGGTACGTGGTTACAAGGTAAACAAGAAAAAGCAAAATTAAAAGCTGAAGTAGAATTAACAAAGTTACAAGCTACTAAGAAAAAAATAGAGCAAGATGGTAATTGGAATGAGATGGCTATGAAAGCATCTGACAATAGCTGGAAAGATGAGGCATGGACAATTTGTTTTATTGGAATTATCTTTGCTAGTTTTTTTCCACCATTACAACCATTCATGGCTGATGGTTTTAAGTTTCTAAAAGAAGATTGTCCTGACTGGCTAACTTATGGAATTTTAGCAAGTATAGCTGGTTCATTTGGATTGAAATCAATAGCCCAGTTTAGGAAATAAAAATGCACCAATGGCAATTCAAAGTGTTAGTTACATTACTCATCATTCAACTTATTTTACACGTTGCAGAGATAGTAATTGATCTGAACACTCATAATTTTTTACAAATAATACCGATAGAAATAGTTTAGCAAAAAACGATTTTGTGTAATTTTTGTGTATAAACAGTATAATTATCAGGTATATATACCTTGTGTATAAGACTGTGTAATTAATAAAAACAACATAGATTTTGAGCCTACTTGGTAGGTTTGTGGTACCGAAGGTCGTGGGTTCGAATCCCATCAGCCACCCCACCTCAAAGTCGCAGAATACCTAACTTTCCCCCTAGTTTCGGCTAGGGGGTTTTTTTTTGCCTAAATGAAATTTGGTATAGGCGGTATAAAATACCTAAAATATTGGGTATAAGTTGTGTATTACAAAATTCCTAATAATCGCAGTATTCGGTAAAAAATAAAAAATATTGTAAAAAGTGTTTGACATATATGGGTATAATAAAGTATAAATAAGAATATGACTAATACACAACTTTTACACAAGGAGAAAAAATGACAATAGATTTATTAACTAAAATATACATAGCTTGGTGCGAGAAACAAAAGTTTAAAGAACATTTAAGTGCCGATGATATGCTATGGTCAGATGAAATAGTTAACGATTATCAATCTAAGTGGTTAAAAAGATTCAGTAAAATATGGGATAAATGTGAAGAAAAAACTAATTAATATTAACCAACTAACGAGGTAACAATGAAAAAAAAAAATAACAATATAATTAATATTAAAACAAAAAAAAATATTAAAACTAATAATCATAAAAATGTATTAGACCCAATAGAATTTTCACAAGATGAAACATTTAAATTTATAAATAAGATGCAAAAAAAAGTTGATAACCCTCAAGATTTTTTTATTGGTGCAACTTTAGAATTAATTAGGGCATTATATTATTTTGCTCCAAGTTCAAAAAGTGCGAATCATTTATTAAATAATTCACATCAGATAATTATAGAAGAACTTCTTGAGTTAGAAAAAGAAGAAAACACTAATTAATATTAACCAACTAACGAGGTAACATGAAAAAATATCTAACACATAAAGTTTTGAAATCAGGTAATAGGGTTCGTATTACTTTGGTTGATAGTAAAGATGAAAAATCATACGTAGATGTTTCACCTAAAAATTTAGAAAAATATTTAATTAAATTTAAATATGGTGTGGATTTTCAAAATGGTTTTACTCTTAACTCGTTAGCGGATAAATATTTAAACTCACGTTGGCAACTTGTACTTAACAGACGTAAAGGTAGTGCAGAGGGTATTAAAACTACAACGTATGATACTGAGGCGGGTTGGATCAAACATTTACGTAAAATTTGGGGCGAAACCAATTTGAACGACATTAGCCCATTATTTATTTTAGATGTCATGATTCCATTTTTAAAAGACTTTGATAACTATAAAGATATTACAAGTGCAGAGAAAATTTATAATGTGTTCCAACGTATCATGAATTTTGGAATGGAACGTGAAATAATCAATTATATCAAATTACCAAAATTTATAAAGGGGCGAAAAACTCAGCAACGTGTAGTACGTCCAACACCAACTGTTGAGGAAGTACAAAAAATACTTACTGTTGTTTCACCTTATTATAAAGTTTTATTATTAACACTAGCTACAACGGGTTTACGTATTGGTGAGTGTTTAGCATTACAATGGTCAGATATAGATTTTGATAAAAAGACATTAACAATAAAAAGATCAATTTCAGGAAATGAATTAGATGTACCTAAAACTGAAAATGGATTTAGAACAATTCCACTAGCTGATAAATTACTTAAAGTGTTACGTAACTTTAAGATTGATATTTATAAATATGTAGATTTAGCAAAACCAACAGATTTTATTTTTCCTGACAATAAAGGTTCATTTAAAAATAAAAGTGTTGCTCGTAATAATTCTGTTAACTTCGCTAACAAAAAACTAAATATGAATTTTGACTTTCAATCGTATAGACGTTTTTTCAGAACCAATATGGAAGAAATTTATGATCAATTAAAAATTAACCCACTAATATTAGATTATAGGTTCGGTCATGCCTCCAGGACAGTAGCGGAACGTCATTATATTGCAAAACATTTAATAAACAGCGAAAACGAGTCAGTAAACGTACTGGCTAACAAAATAATATAGGACGATATATCAGTCGTCCTTAACCCTAAAACGTAAATGTCGTGGCTTATATTGGCTCGTTATTTCAGTTTTTCTAGCAGTTTTCGTATCTTTTCAGAAAGTGTACTATATTCCTCCATAGAAATGGATTTTGGAAATTTTTCTAATGTGGATCGTAAATAATTTTGATAATGATGAACTGATTTTTTTATAATTTCTTTTTCGTGTATTTCTAACAATTAAAAACTCCTAAATATTTCATAACAATCTTTGTGAATAAACTGCCACTTTTCATCTAAGTAAACAAAATCATGTGGCATAAATTCTGTATCGAGAAACTCACCACAAATCGGACAATCCAATTTATAGTGAGTCATCTTTACTTCTTTTTTACTTCGCCCCATTTAAAAGGGTACGTCATCATCAATTAATTTATTAGCTGAGTTATTTTGTGTTTGATTATCGCCACCATCTTTTTTAGGTAGAAATTCAAACTGATTAAAAATAATAGAGGTGTTCTTTTTTTTATTACCCTCTTTATCTTCATAAGTGCTACTAGTTAATTCACCTGTAAACACAACACCTGTACCTTTTTTAAAAAAGCCCGCTAAACTTTCAGCACGTTTAGTATTTAAAATAACACAATCCACCCAACTAGTTTTTTGATTATCTTTGTTACCTGTTGTTTTTGATCCAATACTAAATTTAAGTATTTTATTTTCAGGATTATTTTTAGATGTTATTAGTTCAGCATCTTGACCTAAATAACCACTGCCATTTATCATCAACATATTTTTCTCCTATTGGTTACACGTTGTTTTAAGATAGTCTTTAAACTTTTCCATATCGGCAAAATCATCTGGCTGATTTTTATCAACGTCCATGTCTTTTAGTTCTTTGACTATTTTGGTATAGACTTTTCTCAAGTCGCCACTTTTTTTACCTTTACACTGAGACATCTCATCATAAAGAGTAGAAAAACTTTTTTTGAATAATTCACCCGCACCATTAGGTTCAGGCAGTTCGTTAACTCTATGGCTATGACCACCATTACCTTTTGGCTTTTCAGTTAACACTTCACAGTCATTATCAAACTCTGATAAACCTAACATTGAAGTCATGCCATAACGTCTAGCATACGTAATACAGCCACCTAGTTCTTGCATGGGGTTTTTAGAGTTGGGGTTAATAATTAATGGAATACCATCATCAGAAATAGAACCGCCATCAGTATGACTAATAGTGGTTTGTAATAAATTTTGTCCAGCAGAGGTTACAACAACTCTTTGATTTACCACCAATCCATTGTTAACGAGAAACTTGGTAGTAGCTTGTAATACATCATCTATTGTAAAATAAGAATGATAATTACCTTTACCTGATTTTTTCATGCCAGCAAATTCACGTTTAAAAGCGATTAAAGCAGTATGCAATTTTTTTTGTGTTTCTAAATTTTCCATAATTTTCTTACCTCCGTTATTACGTCATCACCCAAATCCCACCAAAATTCTGATAAATCAGGTGGTTCAATAAGTGAAACTAGTTGTTGTTTATCTTTCGCTAAAAGCAAAAGTGCCTGTCTTGCTAGAGCAATTCTTCTAGCTTTTTCAACATAATCACTTAACGATTGAGGTTGTAAAGCCTCACAGTTGTCGCTAGTAAATATTTTGAAATCACGTTCCGTTGCGTAAATAAGAATTGGTTTTAAACCCGTAGCACGACAATACAAAGCTAGTTGCATTATATCGTTACTGTAAGGTTCTTTCACAACGGGAGGACTATCACATTCAAAATGTTTATCCTCAAAAATTATTTTACTATCACAATCTAAACTTTCAGCATATTCGTTAGCCTCATATTCAAACTTAAAAACACGTTTAGTTTTTGACCAATCACCATTTTTAGTAATTTTATACACATTGTATCGAGAGGCTACTTCACGTATTCTGTTCCATTTAGTTTTAAATTCAAGTACATGAGTTTTAGTACGTCCATCAGTATAACCATTAATAGGAACAAGTAAGTTTGGTAATTCTAAATCAATCGGTGTTTCTAAATCACATTTAGTAATTTTCAATTCTTCTAAAGCTGAAACTAAATTTTCATAAACAGTAAGGAATTTATCTTTGAATACATCAAGTTTGTAAAAATCTTTTTCGTCATAACCTTGATGATTTTTTTTAAGATCACGATAAACATTTTGTAAAACTTGTTTAATATCATTTTTTTGAAAATACACCTCATCTACAAGCTGATGTACTATCGATCCAAAACGAGCAATAACAGGTGGTTTTTTCTTTTTAATAAATTCTTCACTTAATAATATTTTATTAGTAAGCCAATATGCTGGAGGAACTTTTATAGAGGAGGGACTAAAATATAATACATTCCACCTTAGTAATTCATCTGGAATAATGTCCGATTTGGGTTCAGTGTCGCATGGGACAGATACATCATGTAGTGGTTCTATATTCATTTTATACCTAAATATAGGCAGAATATATTATATTTATACGTATATCAAGTATTAAATACTAAAACACCCAACAATTTTAGATATTTTTATTACGTCATTTTTATTAAGTTTTTTAGAATGGCTTGTTTTGTTAGCAAAATCGGTAGTATATAATCCCATAATAATATTTTTATCATCTTGACCAATATATATACCAAACAACCCAATTATTTGTTCTTCATCTTTTATTTGAACTAAAATATCATCATTAGTATTGTAACTAGAATTATTTTCACAAACTACAATTTCATTTGGTTTATAACGTGGAACTAAATTATTTCCAGATACTTTAACACAATAATGATCATTAAATTTTAAACCTAAGTCTATGTAATTATGTGGTTTTGTATCAGTTAAATTAATTTTAAATTCTTTATCCACATATCCAATTAATGGAATACCATCAGGTACTTTATTGGGTTCAAGTGGAGTTATATCCACTTGCATTTTAGTAATATCATCAACTGACATTTTAAAAATGACAGCCATTTTTTGTAAGAGGTCAAAACGAATCCGCCTTTTTCCTCTTTCAAGTCGAGCAACTTCGGGCTGACTTATACCAAGACGTTTTGATAGCTGGCTTTGAGTCAATCCATGTTGAACACGAAGTTCATAGAGGATAGATTTCATTTTATTTTCCACACAATTTAATAGTTGTAACTACACGTTATACCAAAAACGAATAAATGTATATAACTTATTTATATATTTTTAATACTTATTTTTAATGTACTAAATATACCTATTATACCTAATATACTAGAATAAAATAAAATACAAAAGCCCATAAAACTATACATTACAAAGAAAATAAAAAAAGTGTTTGGTATAATTCAATATTCTATGGTATAGATAATTTCATGAAGTTAAGAGATTATTTAATAGAAAACTTTATGACTGAGGCTGAATTTGCTGAAAAAATCGGTACTAAGCAACCAGTCATTAATCGTTACATTCATGAGAAAACTATTCCCAGACCACGTTTAATGAAGAAAATATTTGAAACAACTAGTGGTAAAGTAAGTCCTCGTGATTTCCCAAGTAGGTTCAAAGATGGGAAAATCGCAAAGAATTAAGGGCAGTTCTTTTGAACGTGAAATCGTCAATAAACACAAAGAATGGGGTGTTGATGCTAAACGTATTCCTTTATCAGGGGCAACTTGGCTAAAACATGATGTTCAAATAGCGGGTTTACTAGGTGAATGTAAAATACGAAAAGACGGATTTAAAACATTATATGGGTGGTTAGAAGACGAACCTGACTTTCTAGTTTGTCGTGCTGACCGAAAAGAAACTATGTACATTTTACCAGAACGTACATGGCAACTGTTTCTAAAATGGTCAAAACTAATTAAAGATGAATAATGAGTATCAACTTGAAGAACCAGAAGAAAAAACACTTGAGCCAGAAGAAAGGCTATATGTCGCAGTGGTTCGACAAGCTATTATTGATTATATCAAGTTCCGCAAACCAACTGATTATCGCTGGTTTTTTTCAGATGATTGTAAACAAATTTGCGAGTGGATTAACATCAATCCGAGTTGGATCATTCGCTTACTCAAGAATTACAGATGAAACACAAAATATTAGATTTATTTTCAGGTATAGGTGGATTTAGTTATGGATTTGAAATGGCTAATTTGGGTGAAACTATTGCATTTGTTGAAAAGGACAAGTTTTGTCAAAAAGTTTTAAAAAAGCATTGGAAGAATGTTCCAATAATAGACGACATAAGAAAAGTTAATGGAAAAGACTTTGGTGCAGCAACAATTATTTCAGGAGGATTCCCTTGCCAACCCTTCTCTACAGCGGGAAAGAGAAAAGGCAAAGATGACGACAGATACTTGTGGGACGAAACTATTAGAGTTGTTGCCAAGTGCAAACCAAGGTGGTTTATTGGAGAAAATGTTGACGGCATTGTTAACATCTCCAATGGTACAATCTTGCGACAGATACAAGACGATTTGGAAAAAGAGGGTTTCCAAGTCCAATGTCTTGTTATTCCAGCTAGCGGTGTCGGTGCTTGGCACCAAAGAAAAAGAGTTTGGATCATTGGACACAATGTACCCTACACCAAATGCTTGGGATTCAGCGAGAGGGGCGGTATCGGAGGAATACATAAAAAAGAACCCAAAAACTCAGATAACTTTAGTAACGAGAGTAAAACAGGAACAGAGAAAAGGAATATATCCGACTCCCAATGCGAGAGATTGGAAAGACACAGTAAACACAATTCCACCATCAGTAGGGAAAACGAGGGGGTACACTTTAGGAATGAAAATAGCAGAGGAAAAAACCAACAACAAAGCTGGTGGCAAACTCAATCCGAACTTTGTGGAGTTCCTAATGGGGTATCCTACGAATTACACAAAGATAGAGCCAACAGAATCAAAGCACTCGGAAACTCAATCGTGCCACAAATCGCCAAACTCATTGGAGAATCAATTTTAATAGCAGAAGATGATGACACCAAACAGACACTATAATAAATATCTCGCCATAGATGTGTTGGAATTTGTAACTGACCAATTAAAAAATGGCATGACATTAAAAGAAGTTGCTGAGAATTGGTTAGATAATTATGAAACTATCAACCTAACCTATGGCAACATAATCAATGCACTGATTCGGCAACATCAAAAAAGTTTTGATAAAATTTCACAAGGACAAAACCAAATGGGGGAATATGATTACGATTAAATTATCTCCTGAAGTATATGACTCAGCCATATCACTCGCCCACTTTAGATATCAGATGAGTAGGGCAAGTAAGTTGGTTAATCAGAAACAGGATAAAACACGTACTGAATTAGATATAGAAAAACTTGGTGCTAAAGGTGAGTTTGCAGTTGCTACTTTATATAACATCAATCCACCAGTAACAACAGGGTGGGATAGTGGATATGACTTATGGTTCTGTTCTAAGTCTATCCAAGTTAAAACAACATTTCATACTGATGGACAATTATTATTTAGATCAAAAGAAAAGTTTGTAGCAGATTTTGCAGTTCTGGTAGCTGAAGATTCTAACTGCCCTATGAAAATGACAATAGTCGGGGCAACAAGTAAAGATTACTTTTTCACCCATGCAATAAAAAAAGATTTAGGTAATGGTGAAGTCTATACACTCAGCCAAGACAAAATGGCTAAACCAGAAAACTTTTGGAAATACATGATGGAAAAACGATATGCTTAATATAATTGTAGAAATAGTTGCAGTAGCTACCGCCATTACCTCTATTTATTTGTATGGAAATGGGTGGAAATATTCTGGTTATTTCGGCTTATTTTCTCAGTTTTGGTGGGTATTATTCACCTATTTGAATGAACATACGACATTATATGTGTTGTGTGTGTGTTTAATTTGTGTACACATTCGCAATATTTTTAAGATGAGGCAACAATGAGTAAAAGTGAAGATTTAGTCAATAAGTCCGATTTAAAAGAAAACTTTGCCATATTACCCAATGATGTAATTCAAAATTTTGATCTATCATTAGATGCTAGAGGATTATTAATTTACATATTATCGTTGCCCAAAGATTGGGTAATTAATATTAATCATCTTAGTAAAACTAATAAGATAGGTAGAGATAAATGTTATAAACTGATTAAACAGTTAATAGAACATAAATATATCATTAGAACTGAGGTTCGTTCATCAGGTAGAATTAAGGAATATACGTACAAAGCCTTTCCAAAGCCCCAAAAAGATAGTGTTTCACCGCTTACTGAAAAACCGTATACGGAAAAGTCGTACACGGAAAAACCGTATACGGAAAATCAGCACACATATAAAGAACAGATTATACAAAGAACTAATAATAAAAAAGAAACATACACTGATGCTTTTGAAAAGTTTTGGAAAGTATGTAAAAGAAAACAAGGTAAAGACAGAACTTATAAGAAGTATCAGGAAATAATAAAAACAGTAGACTCAGCCATTCTTATTAAAAAGATGAAACAATACAATGAAGAAAAAGAGGAGTGTAAGACTGAAATACAATACTACAAAAATCCATATACTTGGTTGCATCAAAAAGGGTGGGAAGATGAATATCTAATTACAGAAGAAACTCAGCCAAGTGATAAAGCCATAATGCAAAGCTGGTTACATAAATATAAAAAACTCGGCTACCAATTAGAAGAACAACAAATACAGCAATTAAAAAAGCATGGACTGTTATGAAGAAAAAGAAAAGACAATATAAAGCTGAGGATTTATCCTATACATCTCATAAACCCATTTACCAGGAAACACCTACAACAGAACAATTAAAGAAAAATGTATATGAATGGGAAACATTTATGAATGGGAAACATTAGAAACTAAAGTGCAAAGAGCAAGGATTCTAACACAGAACCTACTCGATACGTACTTACTCAAAAAGCAGATAACTCAGCAACAGTATGATGCTGGTATGAAATATTATACATTATGGAGAAGTTCAGGGCTGCAACAAAAAGTAACATCATCATTAAATCCTGTGGTCAGTAGTAGTACAACAACTGATATGGCTAGTAGACAAGGGGATAATTATGTAGCCCTAAATGAGGCTAGAATGGTCGTAGGTAAGCGTTTATGTTCTATCCTAGACAAAGTGCTGTTGTACAATGAACCAATCAAAGTATGGGAGGAATATTACGGAGTAAGACCTAAGACTGGTATGTCAGTATTAATTGTTGCCTTGGACACTTTATGCGACCATTGGGGTATTGGTTAGTCGTCAGGATTATTTTCTTTATCTTTGTATTCGTCAATCTTTTGATTAACTTCTACTTGAGCATTTAAATCTAAACTAGGATCAGATGCTGGATAAGTAAAAGGTTTATCATATTGTTTTAAAGCCTCATCTAAATGAGCAACGTCAAAAAGGTTTGTCATACTGTTTCAAAGCCTCATCTAAATGAGCAACGTCAACACCATATTTTTTTAATTCACGAATATTATATTTCATGCATTTAAATAAATCTAATATGACATTATCTTTGCTATCAGCACGAGCAATATATTTTAACATACAAGCACGATTGTGATTAAGATTAAAGGCATCAACTACATCAAGAATTTCTATTTCAGTTCCATCAGGAGTAATGCCTTTATAATAATTGGGATTAACAGGAGTCTTATTCTTCATGAAATGTTAACCATAAAGCAAAGACAAACATCACAATACCTAATGCAGCATTTGCATAGTTGTTATGGATTATGTGATGAATCGTATAAAAAATCATTGTAGGAGATAAACTTATCCCAATACAACGTAGTAAAAAGTTAAACATATATTTTTCCATAATAGTAAATTTAGACCAAAAAGGTATAGATTGCAAATAAATATTCACAAATATATAAAAAATATACTAAAAAAGAATATAGTTACTTGACTGGCAACCTGAAAAAGGCTATATTTAGTAAAGTTTCACAAGAAACTTAAATTTCCCTTCCTCCTCAAAGTCCTAATCATTCAGTTGATGGTTAGGCATTTATACAATGTTTGAATATTTTATTATTACTCTATGGATAGAGTTTAATGATAGGTTGTATGTAACTTACGATACATCACTTCATAAAGATTGTAAGTATGCTTATCATTATCATAAACAAAAACTACAAAATACAAACCAAGAATTAGTGGCACTGAAGTGTACAAACACTAATGAGTTTAAATTAAATAAAAGAATATTAGATGGTACAGAAATATATAAAAAAGACACCAGACCTGTTAAACAAGATTTGCCAATATATAGTCGAGGGTAAATCATTACGATCAATTTGTAAGATGAAAGATATGCCTAGCGTTCAGGCAGTTATGAAATGGCTAAACAATGATGAGAATTTTTATAGGCAGTATCAAACAGCAAGAGAAAATCAAGGCGACCTTTATGGTGAAATGATTAATGATATCGCAATAGAATTATTAACAGGACAAAGAACTGACTTTCAGAACTGTCGAGTAGCAATAGATGCACTGAAGTGGACTGTCAGCAAAATGAATAGTAAATGGTCAGATAGACAAGTATTGGACGTTAATCAGACTAATTACGTAGATGAATTATCAAAAGTACAAGATACTATCAAGCAACGGATAGAAGAAAAAAACAAAGAGAAATCAAGGGTTAACGTGGTTGCGATAGGCGATAAGGTGGGCAAAACCTCTTAAGAAGTTTATCACTACACGCGTAGATTTTTCCCTGATTTATGCAGTATTCGGTTTAACTAACCGAACACAAGATAATGAAATCAATAACTTACAAAGATTAATACACAAAAACATACACAAAAGAGGTTTTTTAGCTGTAATTTTATAACCCCCCACCTTATAAAAACGGGCGGGGCAGTTATTATAGCTATACCACCATCTCCCCAGAGATACCCCCCTCTTTTCTTTAGAACAGCCAATAGGATTCTATGCAAAATTCTGAAATTATAACTAAACTAGCACTTGACCCTGTTTTGTTTGTCAAGACAATGTTAAATGCAAAGCCAGAGAAATGGCAACAAGATGTCTTAGAGTCATTGTTAACTGATGATAAGATTAGCATTAAATCAGGTCATGGTACTGGTAAGTCAGCTTTGTTAAGTTGGATTATTTTGTATTGGTTAGCCACTAAGATGCCATGCAAGGTTGCTGTTACTGCAAACACAGCAAGACAGTTAAATGATGTTTTAATGGCTGAATGTAAAAAGTGGCATAGACAAATGCCAGATGGGTTCAGAAACTTATTTGAGTTTAAGTCAGATAAGATTAGTTTGTTGGGTGCAACTGAGTCGTTTGCCACATTTATCACGAGTAGAAGAGAATCCCCAGAATCACTTCAGGGCTATCATTCGCCCAACATGATTTTTGTATGTGATGAGGCATCAGGTATTCCTGATATTATATTTCAGGTCGGTGAGGGTGCTATGTCCACTAAGGGGGCAAAAACAATTTTAACGGGAAACCCAACACGAAATACGGGTTATTTCTACGACAGTCATAACAGTATGAAACACAAGTGGAAAACGTTTACTGTTAGTTGTCATGATTCTAGTCATGTCAATCCTGATTTTATTAAGGATATGGCTGATAAATATGGCGAGGAATCTAATGTGTATAAAATAAGGGTATTAGGTGAGTTTCCAGCTACTAATGATGACTCAGTAGTCCCCATGCATTTAATCTCAGAGGCAACGACTAGGGACGTAGAACCAAGTTCGAATGAAGTTATATTTGGCTTGGACATAAGTAGGTTTGGATCAGACCGCACTGCTTTAGCTAAAAGGCAAGGCAATACGTTGTTAGAGAAAATAAAAACGTGGCAAGGTAAGGATTTAATGGAAACAGTCGGCATAGTTGTTTCTGAATATGAGGCGTTACCTTATAGCAAAAGACCTACTGAGATATTAATTGACTCGATTGGTTTAGGTGCTGGCGTAGCGGATAGACTTCAGGAAATGGGTTTGAACTGTCAAATCACCGCTGTTAATGTGGCTGAGTTACCCAGTATGCAAGATAAATATATGCGACTACGGGACGAGTTATGGTTTATGGCAAGAGAGTGGTTTGAAAGTAGGGATTGTAAGATTCCAGAAGATGATGTGTTAATTGCTGAATTGACTGCACCAAGTTACACGTTTTTGTCTAATGGTAAAATAAAAGTTGATTCAAAAGAAATTATGAAAAGAAAAGGGCTACGAAGTCCAGATGTTGCAGATGCTTTTTGTCTAACTTTTGCAACTCGTTTTGGTGGATATAATAGTAATAGAAATTACAAATGGAATAGACCAATAGAAAGAAATCTTTCATGGATAGTATAGACGATTTAGAAGAAGATTTGCCAATGGATATTTCGGCATTGATTCCGATAACTGAATATTTAATAGAGATTAAACGTATCAACCCCCAGATCAAATGGGAGGACTTGATGTATAATTGCATATTTGCGGGTGCATATATGGCGAAGTACAACAAGATGGACAAAGAAGAATATCTCAAAGTATTACGAGGCATTCAGATTGTTGATGATGATATTTCTGAATATTGTGTAGGTTCAGCGTAATGCCCAGACCACATAAGTTGGGTGTACCCACATAAGTTGGGTGTACCCACTGTAACGTATAATTTAAATATGCCTGTTGAGTTAAAAGAAAAGTTGGTGAAACAAGCCCACGTGAAAAGTCGTGAATTAGGCATACAAGTATCAATAGCAGATTTAATTAGAGAGAAATTAGAATGGCAACCTACAAAGGCAGAAAAGTAACATTAAACAAACCCACTCGTATTAGTAAAGGGCAGACGAGTTTTGGTAGAAAAAAATTTCAAGTTTTTGTAAAGAATAAAAACGACAATGTGGTGCGAGTTACATTTGGTGATCCAAATTTAAAGATTCGCAAAAACGAACCTGGTCGCAGAAAAAGTTTCAGGGCAAGACACAAATGTGATACTGCCAAAGATAAAACCTCAGCCCGTTATTGGAGTTGTAAGAAATGGTAAAGTATTATGGGATTACTTAATAATAATAATTATTTTAGAAATTTATTAGGACAACCTATAAATCCACAATCATTTTCAACACCTAATTTTTTTGTTAACTTGCCTTTTAGTAATTTTCCAACACCAAGTGATCCTATTGTTAGGCATCATTACAATAGTTTGAATACTGGAAATTTTATGGACAATGATGGTAAAATTTCAACAGTTTATACTATGCAAGTTAATGATCCTCGTTTGAATAGTGGTTTACCAACTTTAATTCCTAGTTTGTTAGACGGACAAATGGTTGACCAGCAACAAGCAATTAATAGAGCAGTTAGTAGTGGTATAAATTATCCTTTTAGAAATACACATCAAGAATTACGAGAGTATGACGAATTATTACACAATATGTTTATCAAATGAAAAATACTAAATCAATATCAGCCCCACGTGGGTATCATTTTATGAAAAAGGGTAGTGGCTACACTTTAATGAAAAACCCTACTGGTGGTTTCAAACCACATAAAGGGGCAAGTTTAAAAGCTACATTTAAAATACAAAAAGTACATAAATGACTAAAAAAAGAAAACCCACTAAAAAGAAAAAGGCTATACCGACTAACCCTTCGCTATATGCACGTGTTAAGGCAGAGGCAAAACGTAAATTTGATGTTTATCCCTCAGCATATAGTAATGGCTGGTTAGTTAGAACCTATAAAAAGCGTGGTGGCAAATATAGGACTGCATAATGGCAAAGCCTAAAGGTGGTTTAACCAAATGGTTTAAAAAAGAAAAATGGGTAGATATTGCTAGTCCTAAGAAAAAAGGCAAGTATCAACCTTGTGGACGTAAGTCAGCTAAAAGTTCTAAGCGTGGTTATCCAAAATGTGTTCCGTTAGCTACTGCTAAGAAAATGACTAAGGCACAAGTTAAGTCAGCGGTTACTCGTAAAAGAGCAAACCCTAAAAGCAAAGTATCAACATTTAAAAAAAGGAGAAAATAATGTACGGAAAAAATAAAAAAATGAATAAAACAAAAAAAAAGAAGAAAAAATAAACGAATTTAAGAACCTAACAATTAATGGCTATTCGCCAAATATTTACAAACAAGAAAAGAATTAATTATGCCAAAGATGGAAGAATCTCAACTCAAGGCTATTTTAAAAAACGAAGTTGAAGATGCTCTAAATTATTACGATACAGACTTATCCAGTTTCCGTATTGATGTACAGGATTATTATAATTCTGAACCATTCGGTAATGAACAAGAGGGTAAGTCAAAAGTAGTAACTTCAGATGTACAAGAGGTTATTGAACAGATCATGCCATCTGTTATGCGAATTTTTACATCAAGTAAAGATTATGTAAAATTTTTACCTCGCCAAGCTGAAGATGTTATGGGTGCAGAACAAGCCTCGCATTATGCTAATTATGTTATAGAGCAAAACAGTGGCTTTTCGTTATTTCATAATTGGTTCAAATCAGCCATGTTGTTTAAACTGGGTGTCGTAAAATATTACTGGGAAGAATCAGAAAATGTTACTGAAGAATCGTACAATAATTTAACTTTAGATGAATTAACTATTTTAACAGCAGATGACAATATTGAAATCATTGAACAAGATTCACGCCCAATAAATGAAGATGCAGAAGAACAAACAGATGAAATGGGTAACGTCATACCCATACCTATGGTCTATGATGTTAAAATCAAGCGTAAGAAAACATCTGGCGAAATTAAAATAATTAATATACCTGAAGAAGAATTTTTGATTCCTCGTCATTGTAAATCATTATCTGATGCTGAATTTGTTTGCCACAGAAGAGAAATGACTGTCGGTGAATTAGTGGCTATGGGTTATGATTATGAAACTGTATTACAGTATGCGGGTACGGGAGAAGAATTAGATCAGGAAGAAGAAAAACTGAATAGGTTTGATGATATTGATGGCGGTACTGTTGACAATGATTCCTTAGATGATTCTAGGAAAAAAGTTTTATATCATGAGATGTATATCAAAGTTGATGTAGATGGTGATGGTATAAGCGAGTTAAGACGTATTTGCTCAATCGGTGGATCGTATGAAATATTGCATAACGAAGTCTTTGATCATATTCCATTCGCTTGTTGTAGTCCAATTCTAATGCCTCATAGATTAATTGGTCAATCTGTGGCTGAAAGTCTAATGGATATTCAGTTAATTAAATCAACTGTACTAAGACAGATTTTAGATAATTTATATCTATCAAATAACACTAGGTTGGTAGTTCAAGATGGTGCTGTTAATATTGATGATGTCCTGAATAACGAAGCGGGAGGTATAATACGAAGTAAGAATATTGGTGCTGTTCAACCTTTATCAACTCCGTTAGTAGCAAATCAAGCATTTCCAATGTTGGATTATTTGGACACCTTAAAAGAGGCACGTACAGGATTAAACAAAGCATCAATGGGTTTAGACCCACAAGTTTTACAATCAACAACTGCGAGTGCAGTAAATCAAATTGTATCAGCTAGTCAGGGTAAAATTGAATTAATTGCTCGTGTATTTGCTGAAACAGGAGTTAAAGATTTAATGTTAGGTATTTTACATCTAGCAACTAAGCATGGTACTCAGCAACAAATGGTTCGTTTAAATAATAAATTTATACCTGTTGATCCTCGTCAATGGCAAAACAACTATGACATTCAAGTCAATGTTGGTTTAGGTACAGGACAAGCTACTGATAAGATTACAGTATTACAACGTGTAGCTGAAGTACAATCACAAATATTGACAACTTTGGGTATGCAAAACCCATTAACCAATTTATCGCAGTTACGAGAAACCTATGCCAAAATATTAGAACTATCTGGGTTTAAAAATGTAAATGAATTTTTTCTTGATCCATCTCAACAACCACCAATTCAGCCGCAGCCAAGTGAGGCAGAGCAAGAGGTAAATGTTGATAGAATGAAAGCAGAGGCTGAAATAGCCCTCAAGCAGAAAAAATTAGAATCAGATATCCAACTTGCTAAAGAAAAAATGATGGCAGATTTGGAGTTAAAGAAAATCGAATTAAATGCCGAACTTCAGCTTAGAGGACAAGCTCAGGTTCTTGGTAATAAAGAAGTAAGTCAAAATTTATAGGAGATAATTATGTTACCAATCATGACAGCTTTAGCACCTATGGCGGGTGCAAGTATATTACCCGCAGTAGCTAGTACGGGTGCAACGTTAGCTGGTGCTGGAGGATTACTTTCAGGACTTGGTGGATTAAAAGGTGTATTAGGTGGCTTTGGTGATGCTATTACAGGATTACCCGCAAGTAACCTTTTTGGCATAGCTGATTCGCCAATGGCTGGAGTAGGAAAACTATTAGGCGGTGGCTTACTCGGTGATTTTTCAGGAGTTGGGCGTTCCGCTATGTTAGGTGGAGGTATGGCTCAATCACCGCAACAATTAAATCAACAAGGTATGCAAATGAATCAAATGATGGCTGAACCACCTCAGTTTGCATTTCCACAACTACCACCAATGATGATGAATAACCAACAAATGTTACAACCTTTAAATACACAAATTGACCCTCGTACAATTATGAGTGGTCTACTTGCACCTAGAAATTATAATATTTAATGCAAAATGATGATGATATGGATTTACGCCAAAGAATGGCTCAAGGAAATCAAGCAAAAGATTTGCTGGAAAATCCAATTTTTAAAAAAGTTTATAGAATCCTTGAGGAACGATATGTATCAGGTTTCTCAGAAAGTAAGCCAGAAGATAAGGACGTTCGTGAGCGTTCTTATTTCTTACTACAGTCTTTGCGTAAGGTACGTGAAGAAATGCAAATTCTGGTAGGCGACTCAAAACTCGCTAAAGAAAAACTAGATAATTTGCATAAACGAAAATTTTTTTAACAAAAGGAATGAATTATGGAAAACACCAATCCTGAAACAGGAAGTGAACCTAACAATACTTTTAGTCGACAACAAGCTGTCGATTACCTCTTGAAAGCTAATGAGCCGAAAACGGACAACTCAGATGCCGAACAAGAATCAAATAATCTTGACCAACAAGGTCAGGAACAACAAGTAGAAGAAACCACAGCACCTGAAACTGATGTTGAACTAGATAGTGATACTGAAGTAGAAAGTGATGAGGTAGATTATACTGAATCAGAAAACGTTGAGGATAATCAGGAAGAAGTTTCAACAGAACCAGAAATGTACACTGTTCGAGTTAATGGTGAAAACGTTGATGTAACTCTGGAAGAACTTCAGAATGGATATTCAAGAACGGCTGACTATACAAAAAAAAGCCAAACTTTGGCTGAACAAAGAAAACAGTTTGAGCAAAATGCACAGCAAATTCAAGCTGAACGTCAAGCACTTGCTGAAAATCTTAAAGCAGTTGAACAGTTTTTAAGTAATCCTGTTCCAGAGCCAGATGCTAATTTAATCAATAGTGATCCATCTGAATATTTACGTCAGAAAGATGCTTTTGAAAAACATCAGGCAACTGTAAAAGCTGTCAAAGATGAACAGCAAAGAATACAAACACAACAACAACAAGATTTAGTTCAACAATATACGAAAAATCTTGAGGTTGAAAAAACTAGACTTATGGAACGTATTCCAGAATGGACAAATAGTGATGTGGCAACAAAAGAAAAACAAAGCATTACTAATTACGCTCGGAAACTTGGGTTTACTGATAACGAGTTAAGCCAAGCCTCAGATAGTAGAGCCATTCAGATTTTACGAAAAGCATGGTTGTATGACAATCTTATGGCTAAAAATCAAGTAGCCAAAAAGAAAGTTACTAAAGCCCCTAAAATGGCTAAAGGCAACGTGCCAACTACTAAGTCTGAAACTAAAGCTAGACGTAACAAACAATTATTTGATCGCTTGAAAAAAAGTGGCAAAAGAGAAGATGCAGTAAATTTTTTACT